>Ga0307976_1000448_pt1 | contig 23455 bp, 26 predicted proteins | sample OrgLakmetagen919_FD_201836 | JGI IMG/M metagenome (GOLD analysis project Ga0307976, IMG submission 201836) | Saline water microbial communities from Organic Lake, Antarctica - #919 | ecosystem: Environmental > Aquatic > Non-marine Saline and Alkaline > Saline | place: Antarctica: Organic Lake... | reverse complement strand
GATCGGGCAGCTTGGCCAGACGGGCAATAACTTCGCGAGCGGGGTAATGCGACAGTGAAGAGAAACTGGAAGGTTTCAAGATCGTCAGATCTTGGAATTGCTCGCGGTAATAGTCAGCCTCCCGTTGTCATGCTTCTAAGGCCGGATCACCTGCCGGACGATCAAGCCATTGACGAACAGACTCCTCCCCCTCAGGAAGAAAGACAATCCGGGCGTGCTCCCAGGGCGCAATCGTTGATAGGCCACGTTTGCGTGTTCTTTCAATGTCAATAATGCCCTGCTCAGAGAGGCGCGTCAGGTTATGCCAGGCCACCTCATCGTCTTCCGGTTCCTTTGGAGAGAAAAGCTCCGGGTACAGTCCCTCCGTGATCAACTCGGAGATTCTTTTCTTTCGGTCATCGAAACTCGTTTTATCCACGAGGTCCAATAAGCGGTTCAGGCAGCGCCTTGTGCAGGGATTATGGATAAAGCCAGGTACATCAATCATGGACTTCATCCGATTCCAGCTCTTCAAGGAAGTCGAGTTCGCCTGAGAAAGAGGAGAAGTCCATTTGATCAGCCTTATTACGGATCTGGGTTTTCTCACGGTCATAAAGTTCACTGACGGCCTCCTCTTTCATCCACGCTGTGTGAACAAAAACACGCGTGTTCAGTTCGCCAATAGGCTCCGGTGATGGTGACTTGGACACGTCGTACTTCAACTGGACCTGATCGTAATAGATCGATGCCTTAGTGTTGGGAACAACAAAGATAACCTGAAGCTGAAGATCACGGGACAGGTAGTTGATCACGGCCTTTGAGCGCTGCTCATCCAGCTTGGCAAAGGATTCATCAATCATCACCATGCGAAGGCTTTGCGGTTGCTGATCGAACTTGAGCGCTGAACTCAGGGCGGCAGATTTGATGACGTAGCTTGGGGTTTCAAGCTGTGCACCTGAACCGGTACCGTAGTTTTTCAATGAAATTTCATGCCCATCAACGATCTTGATGATGTCATACGACCGATAGTTTCGGTAATCAGTAATCCGGTTCAGCTCCTCAACAGCCTTGTTGATGTCATCACTGATAAGAAGGTTTTGAATACGCTCAAAGACAGTCATGCCTCGTTCTGACAGCACCCCCTCATCAAGCAGGTCTTCATTGAAGCCCTTTTCCGTGACCTCGTTAAAGAACTGATAAAGATCGTTGTACCGAGGGACCATTACCGACGTGAATTTATAGCGCTCATCGCCGAATCTGATGTGCTCAAGGCGGCGATTGAGCAAGTCCAGTCGATCCTTGCCACCACGAATCGAGTTTGTCATCTTGACACAAATTTCATTCACGAAAATGTCTTGAAAGCTCCGCGACATTGTCTTTAATTTGTCTTTATGTTTCGCCAGAATGTCGTTCCTGAACTGCTTCAGTAACACATCAATTTGGCGATAAAGGTCGGTCAGTACCACGAACTCTTTTGAGATACTGCTGATGTCATTTTCATCTGTTGTGAGGTTGTTATAAACCGAAACATCGAGTGCGCACTGCCTGACCCCCTTGATATTGAAGTTTTGAGAAGCCTCGTTCAGTGTGCGGGCAGCTGCTGCAACCCGTCTGTGGTGTTGCGTGTCGTTGTGATGAAGCGCATCTTGCTTACCGCTTGCGGCTTCATCAATGGCTTCCAACTCACTATCAATCACGATGGATGGCCAGTAAGAGCACATGCCTCGCAGACCTTCCTCTTCCGTCTCTACCGCTTCACCGTCTACCTCTTTTTGTTTTTGAAGGTGGTTAATGACGCGGTCAAGGCGAGCAATATCATTGCCAAGAACGGCGGCATTTTTGAATTCCGCCAGGCTCTTGTCGGAGGCCTTGGTTTGTTGTTCTTTGGTCAGTTCAATTTCTTTCCGCAACTCCTCAATGTCTGTGAGATCGAGAGAGGCCAAATTTTTTCGCAGACGATCAATCTTGGAGTGGGTTGACTCAAGTGTTTCGATGCGACTCAGAAGTCCGGGTGAACGACTCTGGTCACACGATTTATGCCAGAAAGAAGTCGCTCGAAATTTCTTATCAAGCTCGGATTGAACACCAATAAGATCGACCAGGCGTTCTTTCTTGGCCTTAAGGGCCCGTTCGCGGGCATTCTGTCCAAATACCAGATCCTCCTCGCTCATGTTGACCACAAACATCTTGTAACCGCCAGAGCATTGGCGGGTTTTCATCGGGCCGCGAGCTGTCCGGGTCAGTGTTTGGGTGTCATCAACCATAATGACGTTGCTAAAAGCGCCTTTTACGTAAGCTTCGGCAACTGGATGGGAAAAGGTCAGAAGGTTAACAATGGAGTCAGAGGGCGGCGTCTTGCCCTCCATATCCTTGATCGATTTACGAGCCTGAACCACTGAGGTGCTGTTTTTGATCCGCTTTAAAAGGTCAATGGCCTCTCGTTCATACTCCTGGTCAACCAGAATGTTAAACCGGTTGTTCCCGAGAAAGCCTTCAATGGCGACCTGCCAGTCATCGTTCTTAACATCAATGTGATCGCACAGGATGGAGGCTTCCGCTTCAGGAAGCTCAGACTCAATCAATTTTAGTGCCTGTTTTACGTAACCCGGAAGGGTAATCTGACCGGCATTTTCGAGATTACTGATCTCCGTTTTCAGTTCCAGGATGTTGGTATCCGTGTCGCGTTTATCAGACTGGATTTTATAGTGCCTTTCCTCAATGGCCGGACGAACGTCACGAAGATGAGCGGCAACATTCTGGTACGCCGCATCAATCTTTTCCAGAATAGGCTTTTCGCCTGTCATTGACGACGCGTCCGCCTGATTGAGCCATTCAATCAGTGCCCTGTTTGCCCAAGAATCCGATGTAATAGCCGTTTCAAAGAGCGTGCGCCAAGACTCAACGTCACCATCCGGGGCGCAGTGATGCGGCTGGGATAGGACCTGGAGACCGTTTTCAGCCATCTGACGCTGCTGATGGCGAAGGTCATTGGCTTGAACCAGTTGAACGGTATTTTCACCCAGTGCCACTTCAGCCTCGGTCAACTGATTTTCGAGAGCTGTTTTCTGCTGGTAAACATCGATGCCTTGAGCCTTGGCTTTCAGGTCAATGAGCGTTTCATTAAGCTGGTTTGCCTGATTCTTATGATCTTCAGCCTGGGTTTCAGCCACCATTTTTTTCTTTTTGTTGTCATCGCGGTTGCGGCTATTGACAAGGTATTCATCCTGGGTCGCCAGTTCCTTTCGCTTCAACTCTTCATACCGCGACAGCCCTTCACGAATACGAAGTTTCACAAGGGAGCCGGCTGCATTTTGCATGGTCTCCAGGTCATCCGTGGCTGCTGAAATATGTTGCGCTTCGCGCTCCATTTCATGGATGGTCTTCATGATGCGGGAGACGTCCTGAATGTTCTCTTTCATATCATCCGCTTCAAGCACCTCTTCACGGACAAAGTCATCGAGGCCCGAGTCCATTTTTCTGTACGCCATGAACTTAGACAGCTGACGGGCTGAATTTTTAGCTTCATTCGCGTTACACAATTCCTTGCCTTGCAGTGCCCCATAGAAGTGAGCGAGATAATCCCCCTTGCCTGAGCACAGTTGATATTGAACACTGGGATAGTGTTTTTTGAAGTGTTCACGAATGCGATCCGGGGCAACCACCACGTCCCTCCCGTTGGTTGACTCCAAAAACTGATCGCAGCTCAGTTCATGCCCCTTGATCACGGCATAATAGTCACCCTCCTCTTTCGCAGTGACTTTCGTGCCAGATCGATCCAGTCGTGCGGACACGCTGATGACGGCAGTGACGGATTCAGACCGCTCATTGGACTTATCAGGACGGAAAACCGCAATCAGATGACAGTGGGCCCCATTAGGGCGGGCATAACGACCATCATCACAACCCAAAACATATGAAGCCAGGGATCGGCTCTCTTTAGTCTTGCTTTGCTGCTTGGCTTCATCCTGGCCCGGATTGTATTGGTAAAGTCCACTGTATGCTGCGGTCATCACCGTTTGAATGGCGTCAAGAATGGTGGTCTTACCCGCAGCGGAGTGACCGGTTATCAGGTTCAACCTTCCGTCAAACTCGTACTCGCCAATGGGGATGTTGGCCCAGTTAATCAGCCCAATCTTTAACAGTTTCATCGAGCACCCTCGTCATCTGTCATTGCCAGGGATAAATTACCACTGGTGCCTGGCTGAAACTCTTCTTCCTCTTCGCCATCAATTCCGAGTTCCTCTCGAACCTGCTGAACGACAGATTCCATGCTAAAACACAGGATATTGCTGCGAAAACCAATCAGAGCATCAGGGTCCGAAGCATCTTTATACTCGATTACCCGAAGGCCTCTCAGGAATCGAAGCAGCTCGTCCCGTTCACTTTCCTTGTCCAGCGTTTGCTTGGCGACCATCGCAAAGGTGTGATTGAACTTTTCAATATCAACGAAAGCGGTGCCGTCATCAGATAGTTGACCTTCTCTCAATGTTTCTTCAAAAAGGTACCGGGCCACAATCAGTACGATCTTCTCATTACGACGAAGTTTTCTCTGATAGTGGTTCTGCTCGATGTCGTCATTGTAGACCCCAGGAATATCGGAACCTGGCGGATAGCACACTACGTACTGATGTTGTTCGTGATGAACAACGCGAAAACCAAGCACGCCAAGATACTCTTGAATTAAGACCTGAAGCCGAATGAACTGATCGTAGCGCTCCGCTTCCTTGTTCGATTGTTTGCGGTAAATAGCTTGGTCAGCCAGCAGTCGCTTCACAACCTCCCGAAATTCTCCAAGGCTTGAATTTGCTTTCTTCAATTCACTGTCGATAACTTCAAACATGAGGATCCTCAAAGCCAGTATTTCCCGTACCGACGTATTCGATTTCGTAATCATCAGCCGTCATATAGCGATTTTCATAGGTTCGACCGAGCGGGTGCACCACGAAGTCTTCATCCGGGTTGGAAACACTCCCCACAATCGGTCCATTAAGTACGAACAACAAGGAGTCCACATCGTTGATAAGGACTTCGCTGGCCTGGATTCGACGCCCTTCGGCAAGGTGTTTGATGGCCTGCTTTCTTATCTGGCTGCTGGTCACTGCAAACATGGTTTCGATCTTATTCATAATATAGCGTTGGCGCATCTGATCCGGTGTTTCCATTAGAGACTCAACGATGGAATCGTCAATTTTGACTCTCTCGCGACGATCAGGAAGTGTGACAGCAGCGGGATTAATAAGGCGGATATCGAGACGACCATGATCATTCAAACTGTTGTCCAGGACAGCATTGAACATGGATTCGTTCATCGATTTGAGGTCACCCACCAATTTGAACACCGATTTATGTTCATTCTCACCAAAGGCAATCGTGGTCAGATGATCAATGAGCATTTGAGCACGACGCATGAACTTATCGGCCTGGGAGCGAAGCTCCGGAATCTTGAAATCGCAGGCATTCATGAGTCGGCGCTCGATGGTTTGAAGTGCCCAGAGAAAAATGGAATCCCTGTCTCCGGGTTTATGGAGATTTGGGTACAGACGCCTGAGCCGCTTCTCGATCTTGGCTTTAGTAGGATTCGGCAGCCCCTGTAATTGACGAAGAATATCCAGAATCTCAGCCTTGTGACGTTCAATGGAGTCGGTTTTCATCCGGGTTTCGAATTCTGGAATCAAGCGCTTTTGGGCATAGTCGATAAAATCCTCACCCGCCTGTTTGGCGTGTTCAATGTTGTCATCAACGGCCTTCAACAATTGGCGACGCTTACTGTCCAACTCTTCAATCAGGTTGTTTAGATCGGAAATAATTTCGCCAGAGTTTTTGGTGGCAATCATCAGGTGATCCACCTCCGGATTCTGGCTCAAGGTACTGCTGAAGAAATGTTGAAGGTTAGCCAGTGTAGAGCGTGTGTTCTGTGTGTCCGTGATGATTTCTTCAAACACTCGAACGAACGGCGCAGAAAATTGCCGACCCATGCCCGATAGCTGGTAGGACTTTCGCATCGCAACCGGATCTGCATACTCAGTAATCCAGCCGCTATCAAGCAGTTTTCGGAGAATCCTTGCAGCGCGGTCGTGCACAGACAATCGATCCTCTTTCTCTTCAGGATCATCTACGGACGGATCAAAATCCATCAACGCTGTCCGATTGATCGCACCGTGAAAAATGGTCAGAACGTCCTCTCTTGTCAGATGAACGCCGTAATCTGCCTCCGGGCCATTGAGTCGCAAATAAAGTTCGCGAATGCATGACACCACCACTTCTCGGTAACGTCCGACCAGCGGTTTAAAGAAATTAACCTGCTCATCGACGAAAAAGGGTTCTGTGCGTTCTTTATCGTGTTGCGACATAAAAATCCGGTTAGTGGATAATAGGACAAAATATAAGATCGATGGATTATAGGTCAGTCAAATGTAACGTCAAAAGTTCACTATAGTGGCAAGCCATTCACTTGGTAATCCCCCCTAAAGTGGATCTTGTAGTGGTTCAATGATTCCGGGCAACAAAACCGGCCCGTGGATTTTTACACCGGCCGGTTTTTATGAATTGGCCTTGGTTCACAACGCCTACAAGATCAATCTAAGGGGTGAATCTATGAGAAAATGGCGGTCAAAGTTGAAGGGCACTATGGCTTCGGAATTAGAAGAGAAACTCCGCGTCGCTACGCTCCGATGGGTGGCAGCCTTCACGTGGAATGGGTGGCAACCTTAAGCGGTTTACGCACAATGGAGGTTAATTTTGAAAGTTGGGTGTATTTCTGACACTCACAGGCGTCACGAACGGATACCTCAGATCCCCGAGGGGGATGTTCTGATCCATGCCGGGGCTCGGCACCGCATTTGGTAAGATGGCTCAACTAGAGGGCTTTGTGGAGTGGATGCGTGCACTTCCTCATTCGCACAAGATCCTGATCGTCGGGAATCACGATTACTGCCTTTACCGTAAAGCTTTTGAGTATGCAGATATCCTGAAGGGGTCCGGGATATCGTATCTACAGAATTCCGGTATCGAGATTGATGGGACGAAATTCTGGGGCTCGCCCTACACCCCCTTCTTCCGGCATATGGCGTTCGAAAATCAACGCGACCAGCTTGCTGATATCTGGGCTCAGATCCCGGTCGATACTCACGTTTTGATTATGCACGGACCACCCTGGACCGACTTTAATAAAGTCCAGGATGGCAAACATGTTGAGTGCGAAGCCCTCCTCGACCGGCTCGACGAGCTGCCTGAGCTACGGGCTCACATTTTTGGTCATATTCATGAGTCATACGGATTTGCAGTGCGGGAAAAAGGCCTGGTGAAATTTGAAATGCCTCTACCAGTAATTCACGGCATGAGCCGGTTAATCCGCCGATCATCGTTGACCTCTGATCCTTCCGAGGTAACGACCATTTCGATTCTTCGCAGCCAACTCATTGGATTCCTGAACTACTGGATGAACAACATCCTTCGGTTGCCAACCTCGAAGATTGGAATAGGAAGTGTAGCTATATGCTGCCATCAGCCACTCGAAGCAGAGAAGCTCAATGGTGAGTCTAGATTCGAGCGCGGCGTATGTGAGACTGCTGATCGACCCGTGATCAAGCAGTGCTTCAACTTGCTTGCCGGCTTCGGCAACGGCATCACCGAAATCGGTTGCCTGGATCAGGCCCGTTGCAAGTTCTACGACCTGCACCAAGCCAACAAAAGCGAACTGGCTGCACACGTTCTCGAATACATTGGTCAGCTGTACCAAGTCGAGCGGGAAACCAAAGACCCACTAACTTATTAGCGTTGGTTGCTGCGTATACGAAACATTACGTGAAAATTTCAGCTTGCTGATTTTTTAGTCTGTACTACTGCTACCATTCGAATTAGCTCAGCTCTGATTCGTAGGCAAAGTTCCCGTTTGATTTCCGGTTACCTTCGGTAACTGACTCCCGGCGGTTTATGCTCTCTCCGCATCGCATAAACCGCTGGACCATGCGGACATAGCCACCCCAGAGCACGCCGACGTAATTCACGTAACCGCGACAATCAGAACTCCGGACAGGAAGGAAGCACTTGATGTCATCGGATATATCCTGGAAAGAAAAGTATTTCCAAGAGCTGGAGTTTGCAGAGCAGCGGGAAGAACAAACGAAGGCCGAGCGCAATACGCTTGAGCGCATGCTGGTGCGTACCAGTCTCGCCTCCAAAGGCCAGGCACCAAAGCTTGATCGGCTGCTCGACCGTGTTCGATCCGACCTGCGGAAAAACAAGGTTGATGTGGATAGCTGGCGGGAGCTACAAAAGCAGATCGACCGCCAGGTCGCACTGCTAGACGATGCGCCTGCCCGGAAGGTCTTAAACCGGCCCGAAGAAGCTGTTCCGGAACCAAAACCGGCAGCAGCGGTTGTCGTTGATTCTCTGCACGAAGTGCCGGATGCCGAAAATCAGAGCCAGCGACTCAGGATTGCCCGGCGTGTTGGTCATCTGCTGGGGCAGCTGCTTACCCAGGTCTCTCTGGAGCCAGATGTCGAGACGAAAGCCAGGCACCTTCAAAGAGCGCTGTTATCCAGTGATAATTGGGACGAATTGCGGGAGGGGCTGAATCAGGTGGCAGACCTGATTCTTATTGCCGTTAATCGCAGCCAACGAGAGTTTGAAGCCTTTCTGAAGCGCCTTAATGAGCGTCTCGAGGTGCTTCAGGACCATTTTTCTATACAGTCATCAGCGCAGTCTGGCAGGCAGGCGGCGGTGGAAGCGCTGGATAGAAATATCCGGGATGAAATTGAGCTTGCGGGGCAAAGTATTGAGGCGAGTGGTGATTTTCAAAGCCTCAAGCAGTCGGTCGGACGCCACCTGGAATTTATCGGGCAGTCGGTTGGAGACTTCCGGGTTGAGGAAACGGAGCGGGAAAAACAGCTTGCTGACGAGTTGACGGCCATGCAGGAAAAAGTGGCGGTTATGGAGGCTCACTCGGAAGAGATGCAGGAGCAGGTTCGCAGAGAGCGACAGCGCGCCATGACAGACCAGCTTACCCAGCTGCCTAACCGCGAAGCCTGGCAGGAACGACTGTCCTTTGAGTTCAATCGCTGGAAGCGTTACCAGTATCCCCTGACCGCCGGGGTTATGGATATAGATTTGTTCAAGAGAGTGAATGATTCGTATGGCCACAAAGCCGGTGACAGAGTGCTTCAGATATTCGCCAAAGAGATCAACAAACGGTTGCGTAACACAGACTTTGCCGCGCGCTTCGGAGGTGAAGAATTCGTGGTCCTCTTCCCGGAAACCAAGCCAGATGACGCGGTGATAATGATGGATAAGCTCCGGGCCCATATCAGTGCTTTGCCGTTTCATTTTGGGGGCGATCCTGTAACGATTACCTTCTCTGCTGGCTTAACGGCTTTTGCCCCCGGCGACACCGAAGAAACTGTCTTTGAGCGTGCGGATCGGGCGCTGTATTCTGCCAAGGACAGAGGGCGGAACTGCGTCAAAGTCGGCTAGGCGATCAGTTAGCGCCGGCTTCCTGAAATGTAGCGCAACCCTTAAACCAGAGCGGCCAACTGCTCATCAGTCAGGCGCAATTGATCGCCGCGCCAGCATTCGCCCCAGTTGAATTTGCCCCGATTCAGTAGGCGGGCACAGAGCGAGATGCCCAAGCCATCGTGGATCAGCACTTTCATTCGGTTGCCCCGTTTGTTCGCGAACAGATAAGCGCAATGGTGCCTGGCCGAGCCGAACACCTGAACGACACGCGCCAGCGCCGTGTCTGGTCCAACCCGCATATCCAGTGGTTCTGTGGCCAACCAGATTTTATCAATGCGGATCATTGCAACAGGTTGCGAATAAGCGCCACGCACTGATGAGCCTGATCGACCGGCCACTCCACCACAACCGGACCGCCGGCTCGGGGAATTTCGACGCGGATGCTGCTACGTTTTTCGATAGTGGGAGTAGCCGCCGCTGGCGAATTGCAGAATCAGTAAACTCCCCACCGAGCCATTTAGTCAGGAAGACTAGGGCTCAACGCCGGCAAGGATGCCAGGCAAGCGCGACACCTGCACAGTGGTGTGACTTCAGGGAGAGATCTGCTGCTTGATTATTAGCTACAAACACGCCTCATCAACAGACATTGTTATGTTTTTTTAAGGTGCCGTCTTGTCAGACGACGCCTCGGGGCCATCCTCCAGAAGTGAAATCTTACAGGGCTACTTACTGAACTCGGAGACTTCGCGCTTGAGGCGGGCATACATAGTCAGTAGCTCATCTTCTTTGCTAAGCCTACCATCTGTGTGTTCCCAGACTTTTTGTTTTTCAAGATTTCCACGCTGTTCTGCATAGACATGGTGCAAGACACTGACCGGGAAATCATGACCCTCGTGATCGTTCATATATTTTCGAAGTGCCTTGAATCGATCGGGGCTTGGGACAACCTTTAGCTTTTGGGTCACGTCCTTTGGTCGAATCTCGTGGACCTCTGCCCAATGACAAACAGCCTTTTCCCAAGCTTGGGAGAGAGACAACCGCTCATCGATATAAAATTTGGTGGCTGCACCTCGTTTACTGACTGAGAAATAACAGACTTCATGAGCTGTGTTTCTGCCAGTACCAATACCGAGGGTGACGCCGTGAAAACCAGCGCCTCGGTGGGGTCGGGTCGTGGGGTGATCCGAGTTTATGAAGTCCAGGTACTGAATGGCCGCCGATCTCGCCATCCACCGAGCTTCGTAATAGCGAGCACGGGTCTCCTGATACCGATGCCAGATTTCCTGGGGTATGCGGGTATTATGGCGATTTAACGAAAAATACTTTTGATAGCGTTTCCTGCGAATGGTCGCGACGACACGCCAGCCGTGAAAGCCAGATGACAACTCACCCTTCTCATAATAGCTTATAGCCATGAATGGTCGACTTCCTCTTTGCAAATTTAGTTAGAAGCTAAAAAACGAAAAAATGACACTAAAGCATTAGCTTGAAACGGTTTCAAGTTGTGGCCAGTGACCACCATCGGTAGACTCCGTGAGCTTTTACAGCTTGCGAACCAAGCCTTCTAGGCTGGTTAATGTCAGATTAACTTCTCAGGTTTGATCACAGTTCGCGAGGCTTCATTGGCTTACCTAGCTCGTCAGAACCTACGTACGAGAGCTGAATCGAGTTTACACCGCAATGGATATTCAAACATCATGAATGGCGTTTCCCGAATCCTGCCGATCTTCGTACTTTGTGTATGCTTTTTCTCCAGTGGTGTGGCTTATGCCGATCTTGTAAAAATGTCGAACAGTGGCCTGTGCCACCCGTCACAACCAGCTGGTACGAGCGAACGGAAAACTTTACCGCCTTTGAGTCCCTTGAAGCCTGTCTGGGCAATGGGGGACGGCTGCCGAAGGGATTGTCCCTCGCATCGCTTAGCAGGTCTCAGGATCAATCCAGTGGGCAAGGAGACTACGAGCGCTCAGCATTCGGCCACGGCTGGGGCGATCGGGATGGTGATTGTCAAGACAGTCGTGCCGAAGCTTTAATCGCTACATCCACGACAAGGGTGCAGTTCGCCGATGAAAGGCGATGCCGAGTCGTATCTGGGCGCTGGATCAGTCCATTTACGAACGAGGTCATCCAAAACGCATCCGATATCGATATCGACCACGTCGTGCCATTGAACTGGGCATGGGACAGAGGTGCCAAGCGGTGGTCTGAAGACAAGCGCCATCGATTCGCTAATGACAATATAAATCTCTGGCCGGTGGAACTAAGTCTGAATCGGAGCAAAGGTGCCCGATCGCCAGACCAATGGTTACCACCTGCCGGTCAGTGTGGTTACGTCGCCCGTTTTACTCGAATAGTGAAGCTTTACGGCCTGAAACCGAAGACCACTGAAACCGAATGGATGAAGTCGTTTTTGGATGACTGTTGGAACTAATATGACGCTGAATTAGGCTTGGTCATTAAGGGGGCAGTGGCATCCATCAATTTACGGCGTTCTTGAAATCTGAGACCTGGTGAGGTGTCGCCTACCTTGGAAAGTTCTGAGTGCGCAGCATGTGATCACTGAGGACACCTGACGTTCACATACTTTCTCAATTAAAAGGTCGCATTGATTGTTCTCCTGCCTAAGAGTGTAGTGGTCACTCCCCCAACCCACTTCTAGTTAAAATTGGTCAGAGGCCTAGGCTCTGCTTATGTTCAGCCTTTGCTTCTGATAAGGAGCGCAGGATTTCCAGCTTGAAATCCTCGCGTGTTTGGGACTCCTCAATGCTCAGCATCGCCGCATCAAAGGAAACTCCGATCACAAGTCCGACCCCAAAATCCACCACTGCTCCGAGAACGGTCCCTGCTCCTGGTGCGTATTCCGGCGAACGTGAACAGTCATTCCGGCTGAACGTGAACATCTTTTTTCTTAACGCATCATCCACCGAGGTTTGTACCCCGGGTGTTCACGTTCATTCAATTTCCTGAAGTCGTTTTCTCATTGATTCTCCGTTCAGAGCCCAGCGATGGGCGTTGTGCATCAGCCGATCCAGGATGGCGTCGGCCAGGGTGTTGTCACCGATGGTGGCATACCACTGATCGATGGGCAGTTGGCTGATGATCATCGTCGAGTGATTGCCGTGCCGGTCATCCATGATCACCATCAGGTCGTTTCGGTGGATCGGGTTCAGGGCTTCCAGTCCCCAGTCGTCAAGGATCAGCAGGTTTCCTTTGGCCAGCTGGTTGAGGGTTTTCTGATGTGACTTTCCGCAACCAACTATCGGATAAGTTCAGTTGTTTTTTCAAGGCAACGGGGTCTTCACAAAGAGCAATTGCGGAAAGTATTTTCTCGAAAGCTCGACGTTGCCCTTCCTGGTCTGGTGCATCTCTGGATCACGCTGGTTGCTTTCGTTCTTGGTGGAACTCGGTGCCGAAATAATGCTGGCATCCACAATGCTGCCTTCGCGCAGCATCAAGCCATTTTTCCCCAAGTGTTTGTTCACCTCTTTAAACAACACCTTGCCAAGGCCGTGGCGTTCCAGGAAATGACGGAACTTGAGAATGGTGGTTTCGTCCGGCAAGCGATCCAGCTTCAAACTGGCGAACTGCCGCATGGACTCGATCTCGTAAAGCGCATCTTCCATCGCTGGGTCGCTGAGGTTGTAAAAAAGTTGCATGCAGTGAACCCGCAGCATGGAAGACAAAGGGTAAGGTGGCCGGCCGTTCTGGCCCTTGGGATAGTAACGAGCCACCTTCTTCTCCATCTGCTTCCAAGGAATCAGCTTATCCATCCGTTCCAGAAAGATTTCGCGGCGTGTCTTGCGCTTTTTGTTCTGGTACTCGGCTTCGGAGAAGGTCATCTGGCCCATGGTGGCGACGAATCCTATGCGGTTGGCGATGGTGTGGGATCATAATAAAGTTGGTAACTCATCCTCAGCGGCTGTGAACCTCGCACGATGGCCAAAACCATACGTTCCCACCGTAATGTAGCCGTCATCTGGATGCTCTTCGGGAGCGAGATGCGCGTGAACGAAGTGGCGCACCTCAAAGTAGCCGATGTCTCCTACCGTGACGGAGCGCTCAAAGTCTCTGTTGCACTGGTAGCGAATGAGGTTAATGAAAAACTCTTGGCTCGGCCATTAGAGCCGGGTGAAACCAACGGCGCTATTGATATAGCCTTTGCTTGATTGGAAATCGGCCAAAATTCTGATAAGCATATGCATTGCATGTGCTTGGTCTGATTGCTATACAATCTCTGTGATCCACATACTGGAGATGAAAACATGCGCACTGTTTCTATTTTTAAAAACGGCAAAAATCAGGCCGTCCGATTGCCTGCTGACATGGCCTATACCGGTGTTGGAGAACTTGAAATTTCGCGAGACGGAGACGTAATCACTCTTCGCCCTGTCAGGGCATCCTGGGCATCTTTTGCTGATCTGCCGAGAGCGGACGCCGATTTTCTTCATGAGCGGCCTGTGGTCGCGGGTGATGAAGGCCGGTTTAAGCTGTGACCACCTACATGCTCGATACCTGTATCTGCTCATATATTATGCGAAAACGTCCCGCATCGGTGTTGCAGCGATTGACCAACGAAGTTGAGCAAGGCAACCGGATTGTTATCTCAGCCATTACGTATGCAGAAATGCGCTACGTCCAAATCGGCAAAAAAGCCTCGGCCAAGCACAAAGTTTTAGTTGATGAGTTCGTAGAGCGGGTTGACGCTGTTTTGTCTTGGGATCAGAGCGGTGATTTGCAACCCAGTTGTCCACATAGCTGCGTTTAAGCAGCCAGTTTATTACGCTCAATTTCCTGTAGTTTGCCAGGATTGAGCGATACCGGTCCGGTGACTTCCTTCTTGATCAGGGTGTAGGGTACCGAGCAGTAATGCCCGTCAACGGCTATGTGGTAGTCGATATTCACTCGGGGCTTCTTCCATTCTGCGTAGACATAACGCTCAGCTGGCCGGGGTTGTAGGACGGGTTTGTCCAGTTGTTCGAAGTGGTCGCGCCGGCAACCGGGCAGCTTTCGGAAGGGGCGGCGATTGAGCTTCTCCAGCAGCTCACGGAGGGTGGCATTGAGCTGTCCAAGCGAGAGGTGCTGACGGTGGCGCAGCGCCGCCAGGATCCAGCGCTCGACAATCAGCACACCGCCTTCTACCTTGGCTTTATCACGGGGCTTTCGGACCCGCGTAGGGACCACGGCCATGCCGTAATGGGCGGCTATATCCTGGTAGGTCGGGTTGAGGTCTGGCTCGTAGCGGTGAGCTTTGGTGACACCGGACCGGAGGTTGTCGGGCTTATGTTGCCCTCGTCGTTATGTTGCCGCACCTCAGAATGCCTGCAACACGACAGGCGGTGCTCGTGATCGCGGCCACATAATGATCACAGAGATTTCAGCCATTTCAGCAGCGTGGGTTTATCACGCCATCGAGGGTTACGATGGGGCTCGCCAGGCTCAACCCTTTCGAGCGCGCACGCCTCAAGCGCCTCGGCCTTCATTCGCAAGGTGATCTTCGCAGCATGGCCATGTGCTTCAAGCTGACTGGCGTACGCCTCAATCTGTTCGCCGAGCCAGCAGGCGCGGATACGGTCAAGGGTGTCGGGCTTGGTGAAGTAACGTTCGAGCATAACAATCTCCATTCCTTATTGGGGGAGTAGAGAGTCTGTCAAAACCGACCTGCTCGTTATGTTGCCGTCTGCACATGAAACATCAGTAAGCTCGTGGTGAGTGTTGCGAAAGCAACATAACGACGAGGGCAGCATAACCCGGATTATGTTCCGTGCAACATAATCGGGAACCACTAATTCTGGAACTCGATTCAGATACTGAAAGGCTCGGATGTGAGAGCCGATCCAGTCCGGCAGGGTCTGGCTCCAGGTGGCTTCGACGTAGGTGTAATTGGAAGCGCCCATAACCGCCACAAAGATCTGCGCCTCGTGGATCTCTCCGGTGGCGCGGTCAATGACGGGCACGGTCTGGCCGGCGTAGTCCACGAACAGCTTCTCACCCGCTCGATGATCCTGGCGCATCACTAGGTCCAGCTTGCCCTGCCAGGCCCGGTAGTGTTCGCAGAACCAGCTGTATTGATACCCCACTGGATTTTCCTCCCGGTACTCCTGACCGTGACCCCGTCTTAGGTCCAGTCAAGGTTGGAAAAATCCGGTCATGATCCGGATACGGGAAAAGAGCCAACACCCCTGGCCCTCAACCCGTTCTTCACGTAGAGTATTTCTCACCAACGATTCATTGCAGGATTTCCAAATGGTAGGTCCCAAAGTCATCTGAACTCTGCTAAAGCATAGAGCGGTGCGCTTGTATGCTTCACTTCTTCAGCGATTCGTAAGCCTGAACCTTTCCTTTCAAGATGTCGCGTTCAGACCGTGCTTCTGCCAAAGCCCTCTCTGCTTCTTTAAGGTCTCCCCGAGCCGTAGAAAGCTGAACATCAAAGTCAGCTTTCTGCTGTTTCCAACCGGAGACTTCGGACTTCAAACCAGCATTGTCTGATTTTAGATCAGAAACTTCACCGAGGACTTTCGACAACTGGGCTTGTAGCTCTTCAATTTGAACCGTTTGGTCGTCACCGTTTGCTTCCAAGGTTCGGATTTGGTCCAGCTGCTCTGACAACCGAGACTCATAGTCAGCCTCGCGATCCTCAAAAATCACTGTGGCGTCATTGATCGATTCATTAATACCCCTGCCGACATTAAACCACTGACTTTCAGTAGCCTCCCGGGTCTGCTCCGAAAGCCGTGTCACAAAATCACGGAACCACACCGGCATAGGCGGTACTGAATCACTCTGCTGCTCAACAAACCTATCCTGTGCCTGAGCCAGTACTTCTTGGCATCGCGAATATTTACCACCCACTGCTTTCTGCAACTCGGCTGCCTTTATGTCCTTAACGGAACGCCCGCTTACAACCTGCGATTCGACCCAGGAGAGATAGTCACCTTCGGTGTATTTTTCCGGCCTAGCCATGTTTGCGCACCTTTACTTAGTAATTTAGTAATTTAGTAATTGACTTACTAACTTATTAACTAGCGGTCAACCTTACTTTCACTTTTGTAGCGAATAGGCCAAATTGCTAAAGAACGATTTCGCTGATTAGTTATAAAGAGAAGATTGATTACATCTGTAATTATTCAGAGACGCGGCGAAGGACCTTGCGACAGACGCAGGAGACCGGCTCAGGGCATTAAGAATGCCACAGGCCGAAGGTAAGCATCTTCGCCTCCGGTTCTTTCTTAGGCAGATCCGAGATTGCTGCCCCAATGATTATAGCAACGCAGGGAAATTTTCTGTCCCTTGTACTTAAGGGTTTTGTGATGTGACTTTCCGCAGCCAACTATCGGATAAGTTCAGTTGTTTTTTCAAAGCAACCGGGTCTTCAAATTGAGAAATTGCCGACAATATCTTCTCAAAAGACTCGGCGTTGAGCAGGTAACCTACTGGCCTACCGTTTGAAAGGACAGCCACGGGTGTATCCCGAAAACACCGAGTTGGGCTTTTACTGAACGCGCTGACACTAACTGAATGTTCAACTCGTAGTAGTTTAATCGACGCGTTCACCATAAAACCCTCCTCCTGGGATGACCTCTGCCATGGCAAATTGTGCTCTCCATGACTAGTCAAATAAACAGTCTGGAGTTCACCATTCCTTGCCTACGGGTCCTCCAACTGCACCCTGCAATTTCCGTCTTTTTAGCCACGCAATCGCAATTTCGTCCATGATCTCTTTTGTGATCTGGACTTTGATGCTTTCCGTCGAGCGCCCTTCAAACGTTGCTTTGCTCACACGGAATTCGGCTGGATTCGTTAACTCAAGAAATACGAATTGCGGGTTCTCCGAGAACAGTTCTTCAAAGTAAAGATGGTGGTTGCTACTCGACGAAATCGAAGCTTTTATGCTCATTTTGTATTCCTTCAATATGTGTCCAGACCGACACCGAATAAGCCCCGCCAGTTTGGGTATCCATTACAAAATTCGCGAGCATAAACAACCGTCGGCCAAGACATCCGGTCTCGCGAAGATCAAGAAGTCTACTGTCGTTAACTACACAGCATGAATCAGGCAATTCAACCTAAAGGTCAAAAACGATGGGAAGATTCGAAGGCTCGTACCACTCGGTGCAAATGCTTGCGTTCACATAGCGAACCTCGCCATCGCCACGGATCTCAGTGCCGTACCCGCCGTGTATATGGCCAAATACATGAGCTTTCAGGTGAGTTAGCTCATAAATCCGGTTCAGTAAATTATGGCATCCAACCTGGGATTCTCCTCGTTGGGTGAGCACGGTGTCTCGGACTCCAGCCGGAGGACCATGAGTGATCAAAACATGAGTGTCTGGTGGAATCTGCTGCCACTTTCTTTGCAACTCTTGGCCCCGATTTGCATTAAATGCCCAGTCGAAAAAACGGGGTGTCCAAGGGCTGCCCCAGAATCTTAGACCCTCAATTTCAACCCCGGAATCTTGCAGGTAAATCGCATTAGTAACTAATTTTCGGGCTTTTTCCGCGCTATCCTCGAAACACGTGTCGTGATTTCCGGCGATCAGGATTTTGTGTCGATGCGGTAAAGTACCCAGCCAGTGATCCAGATCTTCCAAATCAAAAAGCGATCCAAACGCAAGGGAGTCACCCGCATGAATCAGTACATCGCCCTCCGGCACATGCTCTATTTCCATATGCTTACTATGGGTATCCGAAATACAAACAATCCGCATCGCTCACTCCACGTAGCTCAGCCGTTTCTCAATTGACCGAATAATCATTGGACCTGAAACCCCTTCTCTCGCAGGTCCTTTCGCGCTAAATACTCCTAGGGGCTATAGCCACCCCGCAGCTCAAGTAGCGCCTCCGCTTCCAAAGTGACTTTAGGACCTATGCCTTGGCAGAGATATTGGCTGTTTTTTGTCTGGTACAGCCCTTCGCTCAGGTACGTAACAACTGGACTGGTGCAGACAAAGTTTCCGGATACCCATCTACTTTTTCGATCTTCCACGACAATCCCCCAAAGCACTTGGGCAATCACACTGCCGTCATTTTCTAAATCCACTAAATACCAGTCTTCAACTATTGTATCAATCATCGTTACATATCCTATCTGCATTAACATTAAGATCTAAAAGTAATCTATACTGCAAATAGAACACTGTAAAGAACTGTTTTTAAACGTTATTATGATATTTATTATTCATCGTTTGTATTTAATTTTGATGAAATTAAATATTGAAATTTTAAGCCATTGAAACTTATAACCTTAAAAGGTGAAGAATGACGACAAATAAAAACAGGTTTGTTTCATTAGACACATATCGACGCCGAAAGAAATTTATAGCTATGGCTTCGGAGTGGCAAAAAAGCTTACCAAGACCATCAACGGCCTACCCTCATTTGGTCTTTTTGTATCCTGAGGAACTGGCCACAAGCAACAGAGAACTTCTGTTCAAACGACTAGAAATTGCTGCCAAAACGAACGGACAGACGCTTGTGATCTCAGACTGTCACTACAGTCGCGCAGGATTCTATGTCGCTTATGACGAAATCGGGGAGGCGGGGCCAGACTCTGTGGACATTGATGAGATTATCGAAGATTGGAGCAGTCAGGACCGGTGATGAACATGAAGGTACTCCCTCGGACCCGTCAAAGATGCCTCAATGCCACGTCGACTCTCTATGAGCCGAAGCCAGACGGTGAGTATGAAATGTCGAAAGAACCCTCTGGCTCTAAACCGACTTTTATACCACCCAGGAAGTCCGGCCAGTCAGAAAGTTCCAATTGAGTTTTCTGTAACCGGCTGGCGAGTGTGGCAACGATGGTGTCGTGCGTGACCCACAGGTGAATGCCGTCATCCGTCTGCATTAGCCTGTTTTCTATCGTTTTCCACATTTCCTCAACTGCTTGGTCAAGGTCCCGAAATCCAGGCCAAGTCGAGGTACCGGTCAAGAGATGCTGGTTAACGGCATCAGTCCCCTTTTCAAGCCAATTCGTCCACGCCAATTCGGCGTCTTCGATAAAAAAACCTGGATCCCCAAGCAGTGTGGAATGGCCAATCGATGGAAATGGAAAACCATGATGCTTGGCAATGATATCGGCTGTCTGCGTGCAACGCAGGATGGGACTGGTATCAATCGATAGAATTTTTCGGTTCAGAGACTCGGCAAACTTCGTCGTTTGGATAATCCCATTCTGCGTCAACGCTAATCCGTTACCGACTGTTCCATCCTCGATGGCAGGCCGCTCAGCGTGCCTTATGATAAGAAGGATTTTGGTCATGATATGAGTCTACAGCGCAACATGGACACCAGACTTGCACCGGTGATTGTTTCGATGATCTCGAATCCTGCGCTGCTGAGAAGTAACGAATAATGATCCTCGGATCTCTCTTGACCTCCGGTAACAGTCAGGAGATGCAAATCGCACAACCCTCCGCCATACCCCGACTTCGGCAGAAGCATTTCGAAGACTAGTAGCTCACCGTCGGGTTTAAGTGCTGCCTTGGCTTGCAGCAGGATGGACTGTACTTGCTCGTCGTTCCAATCGTGCAGCACCCTCGCGAGTAGTAGTTTATCAGCATTTATTGGCCAGGCTTTGAATAGATCAAACGGAAGGTATTGAATCCCTTCATACAATTGCTGGTGAATGATTTCGGCTTTATCTCCACAATAAACAACAGCCTGAGGGTGATATTTCTTTACCAAGGAGCTTAAGGTGCCCGTGCCTCCACCAGCGTCGAAAACTATTTCACCATCATTGAGACTCAATTCTGGAACGAGAGATTCGTAATCGTGCATCGCGTAGCTCGCCAGCATCTGATGGTGGCCCTGAATGCGAACTTCGTCGTTGCTGACGTCGTCGAATATATCTTGATCAACCTCTGCACCCTTCAAAATCGCTGGTAGTTTTCCCCAGCGCTTTAACATATCACTTCCATACTCCTCGGGAGCTGAGACAAGGGTTTTCGGATGATCGGATCGTAAATACTGGCCTTTCTCAGTCAGTACGTGCTTATCACCATTCAATTGAATAACACCCAATTCACCTAGGGCCCGGAGAAACCGCAGTAACCTATCGGGAGCCATGGTGGTTGATTCAGTCAGCTTCTGCTGACTGGCTGGAAAGAGATCAAATAACCTTAACTCCGTAGCCGCCTTCAGAGTCATTGTTCGCCAGAAGCCGACCATGTCAGCAGACAACTCAGCAAACGGATCGGCGGTTGAAGGGCGCAGCGTGCGAAGTGTTGTCCCTTGCTCGTCAATAATGACCAGTCCACCTTCCCGGGTTTCGACTCTGGCGCAGCCGTTATAAAACGGCTCAACATTCGCATACCTTGCAGCGTATATGGGGTCGCCCATCTTCGTGATGTGATGCCATCCATCCTCGCTACGTGCTCTGGCGTGTCCCTTGTGAAATACGTCAAGATCGATGAACCATTGATCGTGGATCAACTGCCCGGAGGAGTCGATGTGGGAGCTTTGACCATTTCGGTGCTGGATAACGGCAGAGCCCTCACGAAAGTCTCCGCAGTAACACCACTTTGATGAATAAATGGGCTCTCCCGCAAGATCGATATGGTAATAGGAACCTTCGGAATCACAGACCACGCAGACATCACTCTGGAAATTACCGACAAACGCATATCGGCCTTTGTAGAGTGAGTTTCCATCTGAATCGATGTGAAACCAGAGACCGTCCGATACCACCGCTGCCACTCCACAATAAAAGCCGAACGTCCGGTCATACCTGGTTTCGTAAGCGTCGGTTCCGTCCGCACGAACGTGCCAAGCGGTCTCATTTAGGCTGACCGGGGCAAGGCCCGGCGAATGGAAGGGAAGCACCTGGTCAAAACGGCGTTGGTATGCCGCCCTTCCCTCCAGATCAACATGGTGGGTCCCGCAAGGGCTAACTTCAGATTTGACGGTTGACGTGCTCATGACGGGCGTCTCATATTACAGCCCTTGCACAAATCCAGATTACGGTAGTTCTTCACAAGGTCGGCGTATTGTTCGCCTTTGATCACGTCTTCAACTGACGTATCCATTAAGTTTCCAAAATCACCAAGGGACTTGCGCTGTTGGTCAGGGGCGCAGCAGACATTGAACCGCCCGGTTGGGTCGACCCAGATCTCTTTGTTTAAAAATGGGCACTCACCATCCGGCGCAATGTCATCAAGATTCGCCAGATCGAGTTTGAAAAAGTTCTCCAAACGAATGGCAGGACCACCTGATTTCGCCTGTTCTCTGACAATGGCCTCGCACTCGTCAACGACTCGGTTCCATTTGGTTGCGTAAGCGATATCATTCCGCAAGCTTTGTGCTTCCAATTCCGGAAAGTGAGCCCAGAGCTGATGACCTTTAACACGGTCAAAGCCCATGGATGCGGCCAATCGCACCATATCTGGAATTTCGTGGAGATTCTGGCGCATAAACGTGAGTTGCATCGTCACGGAGCAGTAGTTGCTGCTGGCGAGTTCATCCCTGACAGCAATAAATCGCTTAGCTTTTTCGATGTGCTCTTCCAGGTCTGCGCCAAGCATGACGTCTTCATGTGTTTGCGATGACGCCCCGTTCCACGAAATCTTTACATCGCTTCCAAGGGGAACAATTCTCCTGGCCCAATATTCAACGCTATGATGTTTTTGTGGGCCGGGAAACGTTCCATTCGTGGTGAGGTTAAGCTTAAGACCCAGCTCGTGGCAAAGCTCTAAGAACAACTCAAAGTGCGGGTATAAAAGCGGCTCGCCCATTGTTGAAGGAATGATCTCGCGAAAGCCGAGTTGTCCTACTTCCCTTACAACTTTTTCCAGTAACCCTTTGTCCATAATGGGCCGCAATCGACCTTGGGCGCGGCGTGTTGCCCTGTCATCCCCATAAGGCGAGTGATCCTCGCACATGATGCAGTTCAAGTTGCAGAAATCAGGGTTAGTATCGAGCGTGGCCCGCCAAAAATGTGGTTCTAAACTCAATTCATGACTCGCTTATATTGTTGTTCCAGGTCTATAACGTGCGCATGTATGTCAGGAATCTCTCCGTCATCGCTGAACAAATAGCCCCTCTCACCGAGACTCTGGGCCAACGCTGGATCATGCACAAGGCGCTGCATCTGGCGTGATAAATCCGCAATATCTCGGTGCTCATATAGCAGTCCATTAACTTCATGGCGGACGTATTCGCCCATGCCTCCTGCGTCAGCTGTGATCACTGGAACTCTGGCTTGCTGAGCCTCATGGATTACTAACGGAGAATTCTCGACCCAGATGGAAGGCGTTACAATCGCGTCCGTTTTATCGAAGACATCTTTCGTGATCTGCTGATTCTTGTATTCCGGCATCCAATGAATCTGGATCTGCTTTTCAACGGGGAGCGTATCGACAATCTCTCTCAATGCCCTGCTATCCTGACCCCTGTCTCTCCCCCAGATTCGTAGTTGGCAGTCTCCAACCACCTTACCGAATGCTTGAATCAACTGATGGATACCTTTTGCCGGGATATGGGTTCCAATATAGCCAAATGTGAATGGCTCCCCCGCAGTTCGCTGACGGCCGGACATTCTTCTGCGATCAAAACCGTAATCCAGGTAAATGCTCTTTTGCTTCGGTAGCCCAAAATCTGCTTCGTACCGGGATTTAAGGTAGCGGGACGGTGAAATGAATAGGTCGACTTGATCAACAAGATCACGGACATGGGCCATCCGTCGCCCCACCCAATTTTCCCAGTAGGCAACGTCCTGCTCGAACTCATCCTCAGCGCCGGAAAAATAGCGTGCATAACATTGTGTCGCGCACTTGCGATTCTGCTGGCCATCACATGCAGCCCACAGATTGTCATCATCGGAATGCATTTGCATAAATTGGCCGCGAGGGCACATCAGCCAGTAATCATGCAGGGTGTAAACAACCGGAATGTTGCGATGCCTGGCCTCAAACACTAACGATGTAGATAAGTGATTCAAGTGCCCGATGTGGACGACATCCGGCTGAATGCGATCAAGCAGTTCTGCAAAACGTTGGTCGATTACCGACAGTCGGTATCGATCACGATG
>Ga0307976_1000418_pt1 | contig 24331 bp, 18 predicted proteins | sample OrgLakmetagen919_FD_201836 | JGI IMG/M metagenome (GOLD analysis project Ga0307976, IMG submission 201836) | Saline water microbial communities from Organic Lake, Antarctica - #919 | ecosystem: Environmental > Aquatic > Non-marine Saline and Alkaline > Saline | place: Antarctica: Organic Lake... | reverse complement strand
TTGCTGGCCGCGCCGTCGGTACCCAGCGCAACATTGACGCCGCGCTGTTGCAATTCATCGACCGGGCAGAAGCCGCTGGCAAGTTTAAGATTGGATTCCGGACAATGAATAACATGCGCGCCCGTTTTGGCGATGTCGTTGATGTCATCGGCATTCAGCGCCGTCATGTGAACAGCCTGGAACTGCTCGCTCAGCAAGCCCAGTTCACGCAGACGACGCACTGGGCGATTGCCGCGTTTTTCGATTTCACCATCGACTTCGGTCTGGGTTTCGTGAACGTGCATCTGGATCATCAGGCTGTGCTCTGCGGCCAGGTCACGAATACGAGTCAGTGGTTCATCGGAACATGTATAGGGGGCGTGTGGACCGAACATCATTTTGACGTGCTTGCTGTCTTTGTACTTGGCGACCAGTTCCATACCCAGGTCAATGTGTTCATCGGGTGTTTTGGCCCAATTGGTCGGGAAGTCGATCACTGTGAACGAGAACTGGGCACGGAGGCCCGCTTTTTCGACTCTTTGTGCGGCTGAGTCCGGGAAGAAATAGTTGTCGGCGAACGTCGTTGTCCCGGAACGAATCATTTCGGCGATGGCCAGCTCAGTGCCGTCGCCGACGAAATCTTCACCCACCCAGGCGCCTTCAGCGGGCCAGATGTGGTCGTTAAGCCAGGTCATCAGATCAAGATCGTCACCCAGACCCCGGAACAGGGCCATGGCCGCATGACCGTGTGCATTGACAAAGCCAGGGATCAGGACCTGTTCGCCCAGGTCACGTGTGTCTGTTGCCTTAAATTGTGTTTTTGCTTCATCGGTCGGGAGTATGGCTGCGATCTTGCCATCTTTTATGGCGAGGCTGTGATCAACCAGGACATCACGGTTCTGGTTTACGGGAACGATCCAATGGGCGTGGATGAGGGTGTCGACTGTTTGCATTGAGCCCTGCCTGTCATGTTGTCGGGTGTATGAGGTCACCATTGAATGACTCTCGTCATGGACGCGGTAGCGGCGACAGCACGCGTAGGGTCGCTGAGCGGACGTCAGGACCTGCCTGAAGAGTCAATTTAACCGGCATTCTAGTGGCTTGGGCGCCTGATCACCAGTGCTGCCCATTCGATCGGCTTTGTATGCCGTCTGGCAGTGGTCTTCTGCAGGGTGTTGTCCGTGCGGTTTAACCTGGTGAGGAACCCACTGGCGGCTATCTATCTCATTGATTTGTGGTATGATTTCGCCCTGTTTTACGCCGCTTTGGCGCCTGATAGCAGGTTGTTGAAAAAGGCGTCCTGCCTTTTCCAAAACAAGAAAAGCAAAAATTGCGATTTTTGCTTTTCTTACAAAATAAATGACTCAGGTGTCATTGATTTTGCCGGTATATCCATATACCGGTAGCAGGCCGCCGAAATTCTGAGAATTTCAACAGCCTACTAGAGGCCGCAGCAAAGCGACTGACTGAACATAAAGGATACAGTGCCGAATGGGTGAGCTAGCCAAAGAAATCCTCAACGTAAACATCGAAGAGGAACTGAAACAGTCTTACCTCGACTACGCGATGAGCGTTATTGTCGGGCGGGCATTGCCCGATGTTCGCGATGGCCTCAAGCCAGTGCACCGTCGGGTGTTGTTCGCGATGAGCGTTCTGGGTAATGACTGGAACAAACCCTATAAAAAATCGGCCCGGGTGGTCGGTGATGTTATTGGTAAGTATCACCCTCACGGTGATTCGGCCGTCTACGACACCATCGTGCGCATGGCCCAGGATTTTGCCATGCGCTATACCCTGGTTGATGGTCAGGGTAACTTTGGCTCTGTCGATGGCGATTCCGCCGCCGCCATGCGATACACAGAAATACGGATGGAGCGTCTGGCCCATGATCTGCTGGCCGATCTGGACAAGGACACCGTCGATTTTGTAGAGAACTATGACGGCACCGAGATGATTCCCGAGGTGATGCCGACACGGGTTCCGAATCTGCTGATCAATGGTTCCTCCGGTATTGCGGTTGGTATGGCGACCAATATTCCGCCTCACAACATCAGCGAAGTGATCGCCGGTTGTCTGGCACTGATGGACGATCCGGATCTGACCGTTGACGATCTAATGCAATACATCACCGGGCCAGACTTCCCGACGGGCGCCATTATTAACGGTCGTAAGGGCATCGTGGAGGCTTATCGAACTGGCCGTGGTCGTATCTACATCCGCGCTCGTGCCGAAGTGGTGGTCGATGCCAAGACCAGCCGCGAAAGCATCATCGTCCATGAGATCCCCTACCAGGTGAATAAAGCCCGGTTGATCGAAAAGATCGCCGATCTGGTTAAAGAGAAGAAAATCGAAGGTATTTCCGAGCTGCGCGACGAGTCCGATAAAGATGGCTTGCGCATCGCGATCGACCTAAAGCGTGGCGAATCCGGTGACGTTGTACTGAACAACCTCTATTCGCAGACTCAGCTTGAGACCGTCTTTGGTATCAACACGGTAGCCCTGGTTGACGGTCAGCCTCGCATTCTGAATCTCAAAGAGCTGCTTGTTGCGTTTATCCGTCATCGTCGTGAAGTGGTTACACGTCGTACCATTTTTGAGTTGCGCAAAGCGCGTCAGCGCGGTCATATCCTTGAAGGTCTGGCAATTGCGCTGGCGAATATCGACCGGATGATCGAGCTGATTCGAGGTTCGGCCACCGGTGCCGAGGCCAAAGAGCGCATGCTGGCGCAGAGCTGGGAGCTTGGTGAAGTTTCTGCCATGCTGGAGCGCGCCGGAGCGGATATTTCGCGCCCAGAAGACTTGAATGAACAATTTGGTGTGCACGAAAATCGCTACCTGTTGTCACCTGAGCAAGCCCAGCAAATTCTTGATATGCGACTGCAGAAACTGACCGGTCTTGAGCACGATAAACTGATCAGTGAATACAAACAGATTATTGACACCATTGGCGAGCTGCTGCGTATTTTGAACAGTTATGAACGCCTTATGGAAGTGATTCGTGAAGAGTTGCTGGAAATTAAAGATCAATACGGTGACGAGCGTAAATCCGAGATTATCGCCAGCCGGCTTGACCTGTCGATGGAAGATCTGATCACTGAAGAAGACATGGTTGTGACCATATCTCATGGTGGCTATGCCAAAACACAACCACTGACTGACTACGAAGCGCAACGTCGTGGCGGTAAAGGACGTTCAGCGTCGGCGTTAAAGAACGACGATTTTATTGAGCAGCTTCTGGTCGCTAGTACACACGATACGGTGCTGTGCTTCACCAATAGGGGTAAAGTTTACTGGTTGCGGGTTTTTGAAATTCCGCAAGCCAGCCGCAATGCCCGGGGGCGACCGATGGTAAACCTGTTGCCACTGGACGCTGATGAGCGCGTTACCGCCATCTTGCCGATTCGTACCTACGATGCCGATCACTATATCTTTATGGCGACAGCGAATGGCACGGTTAAGAAAACAACTCTGGACTCCTTCTCACGACCTCGTACCGCCGGTTTGATTGCACTGTCTCTGGATGATGGAGATTGTCTGGTGGGCGTAGCGCTGACGGATGGCAAAAAGGAAGTCATGCTGTTGTCGGATGCCGGTAAAGTGGTTCGTTTCAGCGAAGATCACGTCCGTGCAATGGGCCGAACCGCACGCGGTGTTCGGGGTATCCGAATGGGTGCTGGTCAGGCGGTTATTTCGCTGATCATCCCGCAAGCCGGGGGTACTATTCTGACCGCTTCCAAGCGCGGCTATGGCAAGCGCACGGACGTCACCGAGTTTCCAACCAAAAGCCGCGGCACGCAGGGTGTTATCGCCATGGTTACCAGTGAACGAAATGGCGGTCTGGTGGGTGCGAAGCAGGTGTTTGACGGTGACGAAGTCATGCTGATCAGCGATCAGGGGACGCTGGTGCGGACATCCGTTGAAGGCATATCAGTGCTCAGCCGGAATACTCAGGGGGTTACGTTGATTCGACTGGCTGACGATGAGCATCTGGTGGGCATTGAGCGTATCGAAGAGCCGGCCGAAGATGAGGCAGTTCTGGATGTGGCGGAAACGCCAGACTCTGAAATCGTTGCAGCGGAACCCGGTCAGCCTGATGCTGACGGCAAAGCGAACGACTCAGTCAGTGATCAGCCTGATGATTCCGAAGACGAGTAATACCCATGATGCACGCCGCGTTCTGATGCGGCGATGATGGCCCATCTGACCAGGAACGCGAGTGATGACCCGGGGATATAATTTTTGTTCTGGGCCTGCCATGTTGCCCGATGCTGTGATGCAACGCGCGCAACAGGAATTAATGGAGTGGCAGGGCAGTGGTATGTCGGTGATGGAGTTATCACATCGATCCGACGAATTTGTCAGCGTGTTGGCAGGAGCCGAAGCCCGGTTGCGTCGCTTGCTGGGGGTGCCTGAAGACTTTGCAGTGTTGTTCTTGCAGGGGGGTGCTACGCTGCAGTTTTCCTGCGTGCCGATGAATCTGATCGGGCGTACGGGGGTTGCCGAGTTTCTTGATACCGGTACCTGGTCGGTCAAGGCCATTAAAGAAGCCGCGCGTTACGGTGAAGCCCGGGTATTGGCGTCCACTCAGGCTGACAATTACCGGCGAGCTTTGCGGGCCGACGAATACGCGGTCAGTCCCGACGCAGCCTATGTGCATTATACTCCCAATGAAACCATCGGCGGCGTCGAATTCGACTATGTTCCAGACAGTGGTGACGTGCCGCTGGTTGCTGATATGTCCTCCTGTATTTTGTCCAAAACCATTGACGTCAATGAATTCGATTTGATTTATGCGGGCGCCCAAAAAAACATTGGGCCGGCAGGTTTGACGCTGGTGATTGTGCGTCGCTCCTTGCTCGGCAAAGCCTTGCCAGGCACCCCCACTTTGCTGGATTATCAGGCGCAGGCTGAGCATGGTTCGATGCTCAATACGCCACCTACGTTTGCCATCTATCTGGCCGGTCTGGTCTTTGAGTGGCTCGAAGAGCAGGGCGGTATGGGCGCTTTTGAAAGGCTGAATGCCGAGAAAGCCAGTTTGCTGTACCATACCATTGATAATAGTGACTTTTATTCCAACCCGATCTTTAAACCGCATCGATCACGCATGAACGTGCCCTTTATTCTGAGCGACGAACACCTGAATGAGCGTTTCCTGGCGGGTGCACAGGAAGCTGGAATGTTCAATTTGCAGGGTCACCGCAGTGTCGGTGGTATGCGTGCCAGTATTTATAACGCCATGCCTTTGGCGGGTGTTGAGGCGCTGGTGAGTTATATGAAGGAGTTTGAACAACGTCATGGCTGAGCAACGACCCCCCAATACTGATGAAATAGAGACGCTGGATCTGGCCGGTCTGCGTGATGTTATCGACCGCCTGGATATGGAAATACTGCAACGCATTTCAGCCCGGGCCCAGTGCGCGTTGAAAGTGGCTGATGTTAAACGTAAGGCCGATCCGGACAGTGCCGTGTTCTATCGCCCTGAACGGGAAGCTCAGGTATTGACCCGCGTTATGGAGCGCAATCGCGGGCCCCTTGGCAACGAGGATGTAGCCCGCCTGTTTCGGGAAATCATGTCGGCCTGTCTGGCACTTGAAAAGCCACTGGAAGTAGCCTATCTCGGCCCAGAGGGTACCTTTACCCAACAGGCAACCCTGAAGCAATTCGGTCAGTGGGTTCAGTCCAAGCCCATGCCTGCCATTGACGAAGTGTTTCGTGAAGTAGAAGCGGGTGCTTGCAAGTATGGCGTGGTGCCGGTTGAAAACTCGACCGAAGGGGTGGTGAACCACACGCTGGACACCTTTATCAATTCCAATCTGAAAATTTGTGGCGAAGTTGAGCTGCGCATCCATCATCATCTGATGGTTGGGCCCAATACGCAGCGTGGTAAAATTTCCCGTATCTACAGTCATCAGCAATCACTGGCGCAATGCCGTAAGTGGCTTGATGCGCATATGCCGATGGCTGAACGCATTGCTGTTAACAGTAATGCTGAAGCTGCACGTCGGGTCCACGGCGAGTGGAATTCTGCAGCCATTGCCGGTGAGATGGCGGCCAGCCTTTATGATCTGGATATAGTCGAGCAAAAAATTGAAGACTCGCCAGATAACTCTACCCGTTTCCTGATTATCGGCACAGAAGCAGTAGGCACCTCTGGCGGAGATAAAACGTCGATTGTTGTGTCGATGCGCAATGAGCCGGGGGCTTTGTATCATTTACTGCGTCCGTTTAATGACCACAACGTTGATATGACACGACTGGAGACCCGGCCATCCCCCTCCGGGAATTGGACCTATGTGTTTTTTATCGATTTTTCCGGACATATCAGTAACGACAATGTCCAGCTAGCGCTGAGTGAGATTCGTGAAAAAGCGATCGAAGTGAAAGTGCTCGGGTCATACCCCAAAGCCGTTCTGTAGTGCGCCAGACCCGCGTGTCAATCTAATGCTATGCAGTCAGTATGAAAATTGGTAAGCCGAAACAGGATGCAGTATGAGCTGCGCTTAAGCCGCCTTGGTGCTAGCTGGGTTGCAGTCGCGAAATCTGCGCTTGCCGGAATCCCTCGACCGTGAGATGTATTTTCCATGAACAGTGAACCCAAGCCGAGAGTCCTGATTATCGGGCTGGGGATGATCGGGGCCTCGTTCGCCAAGGCATTGCGCTTGTCTCAGGCTGCGACTGTCATCGGACTGGATGCCCGGGAGGGTGTCGCCGACAGGGCGAAATTTCTGGGAATTGTCGATGAAGCGAACACCTGGGCCGATTTGAGCGACTCGTTCGATGTCGTCATCCTTGCCGTCCCCGTATTGGCCATGGGTGCGGTGTTAGGGCAGCTGAAACCATGGCTGAAGGCTGATACCGTTATATCGGATGTTGGCAGCGTTAAAGGCGCTGTTATCGCCGCGGCAGAGCAAGCGCTGGGTGCGTTGCCTGCCGGATTCGTGCCTGGCCATCCCATTGCCGGTGCAGAGCGTTCTGGCCTGGAGGCGGCGAAGTCGGATCTCTTTGATCACCATTTACTGATTTTAACACCGCTGCCTAGTTCTGCGCCCGAAGCGATTCAATTACTGACCCGGCTCTGGCAGTCTGTCGGCGCGGATGTTGTGACCATGTCGGCGACGCGACACGATGAAGTCCTGGCGGCAACCAGTCATTTACCGCATTTACTGGCTTTTTCTCTGGTCGATACATTGTCAAGAGAGTCTGAGAATCGTGAAATTTTTCGCTATGCGGCTGGGGGGTTTCGCGATTTCACGCGCATCGCAGCCTCGGACCCGACCATGTGGCATGACGTGTTTCTTGCTAATAGAGATGCAACGCTCAGTGTGTTGCGGCGTTTCCAGTCCGACCTCGAGGTACTCGCCGAGGCGATTGAAAACCAGGAAGGCGCAACGCTGAAATCGGTATTCGGACGGGCCAAGTCGACTCGCGATTATTTCACTCAGATCCTCAACAGTCGCCAGCGGCACAGTGACGATACCCGAAAAAATCTCATCGCTGCGCCAGTACGTGCTGGCCTTAACGGTGAGGTTGAGGTTCCCGGAGACAAGTCGATTTCCCATCGGGCTATTGTATTGGCAGCCCTGGCGGTTGGTGACAGTGAGTTGCGCGGCTTTGGCAGCGGCAATGACAATCGCACCACCCTGGAAGCATTGCGTAAACTGGGTGTCGATATAGACGATAACGGACGCGGTTGTGTGCGTTTGAAAGGTGTCGGGCGTCGCGGTCTCAAAGCGGCCGACAGTCCGCTTTATATGGGCAATTCAGCCACATCCATGCGCTTGCTGGCGGGCGTCCTGACGACGCAGTCATTCAGTAGTGAATTGATCGGCGATGCATCGTTAAGTCAGCGCCCCATGGCGCGTATCAGTACCCCCTTATGCGCTATGGGTGCGCGTATTGAATTATCCCCGCGTGATACCGCGCCGCTGCTCATTCAGCCCGTGGCCATGCTTACCGCATTGGACTACACAATGCCGATGGCCAGTGCCCAGGTTAAAACAGGTCTGCTGCTGGCCAGTTTGTGTGCGGGTGTACCGATACGTTTACAAGAGGCAGGTCCCAGCCGAAATCACACCGAACTGTTGCTCGCCGATCTGGGTTGTCCGATTCGTGTGGAGAAAGGCGTTATTGCCCTGGATGCCGCCCAGCAATGGGCCGGGTTCGAACTCGATATTCCCGGTGATTTCTCCCTGGCTGCCGTCCATGTTGCCGCAGCAACGCTGGTGCCGGGATCGCACCTGACGGTAGTGAACGTCGGCGTTAACCGCAGCCGGCTAGGATTGCTGGACCTGCTGCAGCTTATGGGGGCCAATGTCCGGATAATAAATAATCGTATGCTCGGGGGTGAGCCTGTCGCCAATCTTCAGGTAGACTACGCGCCGCTTGAAGCGACCGATTGTGATGCTGGTATGGCCGGTCGGATCATTGATGAGTTCCCGTTGCTTTTTGTTCTGGCTACGCAGGCAAAGGGGACGTCTCGTTTCAGCGGGGTACATGAGCTGCGTTTCAAGGAAACGGACCGGCTCAAGACAATGGTTGAAGGGTTGGCAATTCTGGGCGCTGATATAGAGTTAGCAGGTGACAAGGTTGTTATTCAGGGCCGCAATGGGCGACCTTTGGATGGCGGTATTGTTGATTGTGCCGGTGATCATCGTGTAGCGCTTGCTTTCGTTGTCGCTGCGCAGACAGCGTCGCGACCCGTGATCATTCGAAATTCAGGGCGCGTTTTAGGCGCCTATCCGGATTTTGCCGAGCATGCCCTTGCGTTAGGCTATTCGGTGACTGTAGAGGATTGAGTATGTTATCCAAAGCTCCCGTCATAACCCTGGATGGCCCAGGTGGCGTAGGAAAAGGCACCGTCAGCGGACTGCTGGCCAAGCATCTTGGCTGGCACTACCTCGATTCCGGTGCCCTGTATCGACTCGGTGCTTTGGCAGCGATGAATCATGGTGTCGACTTCGATAATGAATCGGCATTGGCAGTGATTGCGGAACATCTGGATATTCGTTTTCGTCAGGACGCCAATGACAAGATCACGATTTTGCTGGAAGGCGATGACGTGACCCGGCAAATAAGAACCGAGGAGGTGGGCTCCAATGCATCCAGGGTTGCCTCTTTTTCTCGGGTCAGAGATGCGTTATTACGCCGTCAGCGAGCGTTTCGAACAGAGCCTGGATTGGTGGCAGATGGCCGCGACATGGGTACTGTTGTATTTACCGATGCACCATTAAAGGTGTTTCTAACCGCCACTAGCGAAGAGAGGGCGCGCCGGCGGGTGTCGCAACTTGAGCGTGGCGGAGAGCCTGTGGATTACCAGCAAGTGCTGAGTGACATCAATCTGCGTGACGACCGAGACCGCAATCGCGCGGTAGCACCACTCAAGCCTGCCGAGAATGCGGTACTCATTGATACCACCGAGCTCAGTATTGAAGCTGTCCTGGATCAGGTGTTGCAACAGGCTTCAGACCGGGGCCTGGTCGGGCATTGATTCATTTTGCTGGCCTGGGTCTCAACGGGCGAGATGCCTCTATATCGGTTCGGGATTGCCAGGTGGCATTGACTTGACGGCTGCAAGTTGACGTATTTATCCCTGATTTCATCAAAAAAACCGTATACCCCCTTGGTTCTGGGCGCTTAATACGTATAATACGCGCTCCTAATTTAAGCTATTTTGAGTCGGTTAATCAGAAGACTTCAGAAGTAGCAAAGACCCTGGTATGCCGCTGTTCCAGCAGGGTGGCGCCAGGATATGTTGGGTTGACCCGTGCGGGCTGGCGTACGGAAAGGTCTGTCTTTTCGAGAGAGTAACGCTCCTCACACCACAGACCGTTAATCATTGGGACATTTAATCGAATGACTGAATCTTTCGCCGAACTTTTTGAAGAAAGCTTAAAGACCATTGAAATGGAGCCAGGCTCCATTGTTACCGGTGTCGTTGTTGCTATCGATTCTGACTGGGTAACAGTACATGCTGGCCTGAAATCTGAAGGTGTCATCGCTCGCTCCGAGTTTCTGAGCGAAGAGGGTGAGCTGGAAGTGGCCGTGGGTGATGAAGTTAAAGTTGCCCTTGAAGCGGTAGAAGACGGTTTCGGTGACACACGCCTGTCGCGTGAGAAAGCCAAACGTTCAGAAGCCTGGTCTGAGCTGGAAAAAGCATACGAAGCGGAAGAAGTAGTAAAAGGCATCATTAACGGTAAAGTCAAAGGTGGCTTCACCGTTGATATCAGCTCTGTACGTGCTTTCCTGCCAGGTTCTCTGGTCGACATTCGTCCGGTGCGCGATACCGCCCACCTGGAAGGCAAAGAGCTTGATTTCAAAGTTATCAAGCTGGATCGCCGTCGTAATAACGTTGTTGTATCCCGTCGTGCCGTTCTGGAAGCCTCCAACAGCGCTGAGCGCGAAGAATTGCTGGCCAGCCTGCAAGAAGGCCAGGTAGTCAAGGGTATCGTCAAGAACCTGACCGACTACGGCGCTTTCGTTGATCTGGGCGGTGTTGATGGCTTGCTGCACATCACCGATATGGCCTGGAAGCGCATCAAGCACCCGAGCGAAATTGTTCAGGTTGGTGATGAAATCGACGTGAAAATCCTGAAGTTTGACCGTGAGCGCAACCGCGTTTCCCTGGGTCTGAAGCAGTTGGGCGAGGATCCCTGGGTCGATATCAAGGGCCGTTACCCGGAAGAGTCTGTTGTTAAGGCGCGCGTCACCAATCTGACAGACTACGGTTGCTTTGCCGAGCTGGAAGAAGGTGTTGAAGGTCTGGTACACGTTTCCGAGATGGATTGGACCAATAAGAACATTCACCCTTCCAAGGTAGTGTCTGTTGGTGACGATATCGAAGTGATGATTCTGGATATCGACGAAGAACGTCGTCGTATATCTCTGGGGATCAAGCAGACCGTGGTGAACCCTTGGGAAGATTTCTCCAATAAGTTCAACAAGGGCGATAAAGTCTCTGGCAAGATCAAGTCGATCACCGATTTCGGTATCTTCATTGGTCTGGAAGGTGGCATTGATGGCCTTGTTCACTTGTCTGATATCAGCTGGAACGAATCCGGTGAAGACGCTGTGCGCAAGTACAAGAAAGGTGACGAGCTGGAAACCACCATTCTGTCGATCGATCCCGAGCGTGAGCGTATTTCATTAGGTATCAAGCAGCTGGACAGTGATCCATTTGCTGAATTTGTAAGCATTAATGACAAAGGGGCTATCGTTACCGGTACCGTGAAAGAGGTGGATGCAAAAGCCGCCATTATTACTCTTTCTGAAGAAGTTGAGGGCACGCTGAAAGCGTCTGAGATTTCTCGCGACAAGGTTGAAGATGCTCGCAATGTACTGAAAGAAGGCGATTCAGTAGAAGCGAAGATCATCAGCGTTGACCGTAAGAACCGTGCTATTACGCTGTCTGTGAAGTCGAAAGACGTGGTTGACGAGAAAGTAGCCGTACGTGATCTGAAAGAGAAAACTGCTGAAGCCGCCGGTCCTACAACGATCGGTGATCTTATCAAGCAGAAAATGGAACAGGGCGACTAACACGTCGTTATTGCTCCGTTGATAAAAAGCCGGCCGTAGCGCCGGCTTTTTTGTATCTGTGAATTCGCTGTATTGCTGCTGGCCATTGTATAAACTGACAGTGGTCAGGGTGAAGTGGTTAGTCAACGATCAGATATTTCGTAAAAAAACGTTAGAAAATAAACACTTGCGTTATTTCAAAGGGTGAATTAATCTAAATATCGATCGTAAAAGAACACCCGACCGGGGAGGTTCAAAGATGACCAAATCGGAATTGATCGAACGCATTGTAGACCGACAAAATCAGTTGTCGGTTAAAGATGTTGAACTCGCCATTAAAGCGATGCTGGACCATATGGCTGAAAGTCTGGCGGACGGAGAGCGTATCGAGATTCGCGGATTTGGTAGCTTTTCTCTGCATTACCGCTCTCCTCGCGTCGGTCGCAACCCGAAAACCGGTGAATCCGTGACACTGGAAGGCAAATATGTGCCTCATTTCAAGCCGGGAAAAGAGTTGCGCGAATCGGTTAATATTTCGATCGAAGTCGAGTAACCAGTCCTTTCCATCTCGATTACACAGCCGGGAGGCTAGCTATATCCATGATCGTTCGATCACTCCGACTGCTTACATTGTTGATTCTGGTTGTTGTGTCCTGGTTGTTGGCGTTTGGTAACAACCAGATTACATCCCTGACGTTCCTGGGTTGGGTAACACCGCCGATGCCTCTGTTTGTCTGGCTGATATTGGCGGTTTTTCTGGGAATTGTTATTGGCTTGGTTTTTGGGCGTTTTACCGGCCGTAAAGCTGCCAGGAAGTAATTCATGCTGTCATTGTTAAAACAGGCTTTTCAGCGCCTGTTCAGCCCTATATCTGGTCCCCGCTTCCAGCTTGATCCATTTGAGCCCTTGTCCGCTCAGCCTGATCGGGAGCTGGACGTGCTGCTGGAACGTCTGGTAATTGATGAAGATACGCTGGAAATTCACCTGGCATTGGGTGAATTGTTTCGTAAGCGGGGTCAGATTGACCGCGCTATTCGTGTGCATGAAGCCTTATTGGAAGCCGACTTTAGCGAAGACGATATCAATCGAGTGAGAGTCGAGCTGGCCCAGGACTTCTTCTCCGGCGGGTTTTTGGGGCATGCAGAATCTATTCTTGAGTCGATGATAGTCGATGACGGCTTGCTGGACTCGGCTCATGCGTTTCGACTGTGGCTGGCTGTGCTTGAGCGTGAGCAAGAGTGGGAGCGCGCGATTGAACTGGTTCGAAAATATGGTAAACCCGGGTCCGGTAGTATCCGTTTAGCGAATTTTTACTGCGAGTTAGCCATCCGGTTGAGTCACGAAGGCAATGTCGGCGAGGCAAGGGGTGCGCTAAAAGAGGCGCGCCGGGTATCCGATAGTGCCCGTATTTACCTGGTTAGCGCTGAGCTTGATACCACGCAAGGGAATTACCATCGCGCGATACGCTGGCTGCGAGACGGACTTGATCGGGATGTGCGCCGTATTGATGTTATTTTACCGGCACTGAAACGTCTCAGCCGTCTCACTGGCGGCGAGGCAAACTTTCGCCAATATCTGGAAACCCTCTATCAGCGCCATCCCAGTCATCGTATTCTCAGCGAATTGCTTGACCTGGTAGGGCCGCATGATCCCAGGGCATTGCAGTGGCAGAATGAGTTTGAGCAAATCGTTCATTCTGGCGCCTCATTTGAGTTAATGCAGCGTTGGATTGAGCAACGGCAAGACATTGGAGACAGGGCCAGATCGGTGTTGATCGAATCACTTAAACGCATTAAATTGCGTCTGTCAGATCAATATCAATGTACCCATTGCGGTTTTGAGTCTACAGCCTTGCTGTGGTATTGCCCTCAGTGTGAGCGGTGGGAAACGTTGTATTCACGGCATGAGCAACGCACATTTGAAGCCAGTAACACCTGAGTTTTTTCATTTGTTGTGCGGGTAGGATATTGATTTATAACTAAAATTCCTTGATTTCAGATTTTGAGTTGGTATTATTCCCGGCTCTTTCAGCAATCACCTGAAAGACTGTGTCCCGTTCGTCTAGTGGTTAGGACACCGCCCTTTCACGGCGGTAACAGGGGTTCAAGTCCCCTACGGGATACCATTTTTGGTTAGAATTTAAAGCGCGGGAATAGCTCAGCGGCCGGGTACAATCAGGTCCGAAGTTGGGGCGGAACTTACAGTCTCGCGACCGGTGCACCGGCGGGTTGAATTTTGTTGCGATCCATCACATCCCTGTGACGACTCGCTTAACCGCCATCCAAAACCAATGGTTCTCCAGTATCATCAAACGCCAGGTAGCCACTGATCTGGCCGTGTCGGACGTTTTCCACCATCTGTTCCAGGGCCTTGTTGGTTTGATCTTCGCTGGGCCACTGACCGCTGTGTCCAGGCAGTGCTGCTACAAACAGAACATCCCACTGCGGCACCATCTCTTGCCGGAAAAAAAGGGTAGGAGCTTACCTTCAGCTGGCCCCTTCTTCTGCCTGATTAGGTGATGCACTTCAGATTTGAATCCGCGAGATGATTGTGGGAAATTTGATAGGCATCGGCAATGTCGCTAATGGTTGAGCGTTGCTCCTAGCGTAAAGATAGGAAAATCAGTGTGCGTAAAGCGTAGTCTGAAAACTGGGTTAACTGCATGGGATCACCCCTTTTAAACATTGGGGAAGTGTACGTCCTCACCTAACTTTTTTCATCTATGCCTCGCAGCCTCAACGAAAAAAAACCGGAGCACTGATCAGATGCTCCGGTTGCTGTGAAGTCCTTTTGCGGGTTGCACCAAAATCTGATGCTTTGCTTCCCTGACGACTTTGCTATTTCATCCCAGGATTTTCTGGCTTTGTCTCAGCGTCCCTGCCCGGTGTCTATAATGACGAATGTGTCTTCAACTCCCTATTAGCAGGTTTTTGAAAAAGGCTTCCTGCCTTTTCCAAAACACGATAAGCAAACAGTGTGATTTTTGCTTATCTTACGAAATCAACGACTTACCAGTCGTCGATTTCGCCAGAACATCCATATCCTGCTAACAGGCGGCTGAAATTCTGCGAATTTCAACAGCCTGTTAGAGTCACTGCTTCCAGCTCTCGTCCCTGTTACCAGCGTTTTGCGGGTATTCATCCGTCAGTGCCTTTTCCCTGGCACGTCATACCTACCTGACTTTTTTGCAATCAGTCGGACATGCCGACCTGAATGCGTGCCCTGTTTTTTTCCAGAGTGACTGGTCCAATACCCTGAACGTTCATTAAATCTTCTGGAGCAACGAAGGGGCCAAATTCGTCACGGTAGGCAATAATGGCTTCAGCCCGCGTCTGGCCAACCCCGTTTAGCAAGTCGGCCAGTTTTTCTGCGGAGTCATTATTGATGTCAACATACAGTACTACGGATTCTGCAGTCGCTGTTTCAGTGGCAGCCTCTTCTGCATGGGCGATTGGAAGCAGAAGGCTGGCGGCCAATCCCAGGGTGATGATTCCTTTTTTCAACATGTTCATTCCTTAATGGTGTTGGTTGTTTTGGGTGCCGTTACAGCGGGCAAAACAGACGGTAGCAATCGATGCGGCGGGAAAAAACAACCAATGTTCAAGTATACTCAGGATATCCCAAGGGTTGCGTATGATGAGACCTTCTGGCGGGCCATGTGAAGTTGATCACAAAGCCCGCAGAGCCCGGTCACATTGAGTTCGGGCTGCACAAGGGGCGGATTTGATACCCACAGCAATTGTATAGCCGGCTGCTTGCTTTATAATGCGGCAAATCTTGAGTGGGCAGGTTCATGAGTAACCCTCTTTATCGTCGTGATGTTATTTCCATCGGAGATTTGTCGCGAACCGACCTTGAATTTATTGTTGACCGATCGGCCCAATTGAAACAATCCGGGCCAATGCCACTGCTAAAAGATCGTCTGATCGCCAGCTGTTTTTTTGAAGCATCAACCCGAACCCGTCTGTCTTTCGAAACTGCTGTTCAACGCCTAGGCGGCACGCTCATTGGCTTTTCCGACAGCGGCAACACCTCGGCTAAAAAAGGTGAAACCCTGTCAGACAGTATTCAAATGATTGCCGCCTATGCCGATGCCATCATCATGCGTCACCCTCAGGAAGGGTCAGCCAGGCTGGCGGCTGAAATAGCGGGTGTGCCGGTTATCAACGGTGGTGACGGCGCCAACCAGCACCCCACGCAAACATTGCTTGATCTGGTGACGATTGCCGAGTGTCAGGGCAGCCTGGAAGGATTGTCGGTTGCCCTGGTCGGTGATCTTAAATACGGTCGCACGGTGCATTCGCTGGCTCAGGCGCTTAGTCATTTTAATCCGACGTTTTATTTTGTGTCTCCGGATGCTCTGGTCATGCCGCTGTATATCGAGGACAGTCTAAAAGCCATGGGAATTCGATTTAAGCGGGCTGAATCGCTGGAAGAGGTAATTCCACTGGTTGATGTGCTCTATATGACGCGGGTACAAAAAGAGCGACTGGATCCGACCGAGTACACTCATATTGCCTCGCAGTTCGTGCTTAAAGCCGAAATGTTGACCCATGCCCGAGCCAATTTGCGAGTGATGCATCCGTTGCCCAGAGTCGATGAAATTCACCCCAGCGTCGACCGTACCCCGTTCGCCTATTATTTCCAGCAAGCCGAGAACGGCGTTTATGCACGACAGGCACTGTTGACCGGTGTTATGAATGAAGCCTCAGACTTGCTATTGCCTGGAGCGTCTTGATATGCCTAAAACCATGCGGGATAAAATGCTGGTAGAGGCCATTCAGTCCGGCACAGTGATCGATCATATTCCGGCCGGGAAGGGCCTTACCATTATCGGGCGACTGCAACTTAAGAACGCCGAAGTTCGCCTGACAGTGGGTCTGAACCTGCCCAGCTATGGCGGTGGCCTGAAAGATCTGATCAAGATAGACGAATGGCGGTTTTCCGAGAGTGACGCAGCTGAAATGGCACTGTTTGCGCCTTTGGCTACTGTGAACATTATTGAGGACTATAGCGTCGTTCGTAAGTTCCCAATCGGTCTGCCTGAGCGTTTTATTGGCGTTTTTGTGTGCCCGAATACCAATTGCATTACACGCAATGAGCCTGTTGATACCCGGTTCAAAGTATTCGCCGATGAAGTGCCGGTTAAGTTGAAATGCCACTATTGTGAACGAGCCTTTGCCGACAGTTTGTTTATCGAACAAAGCAGCCATTGATCGCACCAGATTCACGGCATTAGTGAATGCTCTGATGGTGCCGGGTCAGGCTAAAAAGCCTTGTTTTTCAGTTGCTTATTTTAATCTCATCTTTATAGTAACGGCTATTTAAAGCCTCTTTGCGACGGGAGTGTCGACAGCCCATGGAAACCCTAGCACAACTGCATGAACGCGCCCTGCAGGCGGTTCGACACGCCAAGGAAGCTCAGGAACTGGATGACCTCAGGGTTCGGTTTCTGGGTAAGAAAGGCGAAATTACCGCCCAGTTGAAAAGCTTGGGAGCGCTGACCGCCGAAGAACGTCCGGCGGCGGGCGCAAAAATCAATGAAGTGAAGACAGCGGTGGCCGAGGCCATTGCAGCGCGCAAGGAGGAGCTGGAACGCGCGGCCCTTGGCCTGCGCCTGGCTCAGGAGAAAATAGACGTCACCCAGCCCGGCCGCAAACAGGGTAAAGGGGGCCTGCATCCGGTTACTCAGACGTTGCGTCGTATGGAGTCTTTCTTTACCGCCATTGGTTATGACGTGGCGGTCGGCCCCGAGATCGAGGACGATTATCACAACTTTGAAGCGCTCAATATACCCTCTCACCACCCGGCGAGGGCCATGCACGATACCTTCTATTTTGACGTGGGAACCTTACTGCGAACCCATACATCGCCGGTACAGGTGCGCACCATGGAGGCGGGTGAGCCGCCGTTTCGGGTTATTTGTCCGGGACGTGTGTACCGATGCGATTCCGATCTGACACATACGCCGATGTTTCACCAGATGGAAGGCCTGATGATCGATACCAACGTCAGTTTTGCCGACCTGAAAGGCACCGTCGAAGAGTTTTTACGGGTCTTTTTTGAAAAAGAGCTGGCGGTGCGCTTTCGTCCTTCCTATTTCCCGTTCACAGAACCTTCGGCTGAAGTTGATATCGAGTGCGTTATGTGTAGCGGCAATGGCTGCCGCGTCTGCGGTCACACGGGTTGGCTGGAAGTGATGGGCTGCGGCATGGTCCATCCCAACGTACTTTCCGCATCGAACATCGACAGTTCCATCTACAAGGGCTTTGCATTTGGTATGGGGGTCGAACGGCTAGCGATGTTGCGTTATGGCGTCAATGACTTGCGGCTGTTCTTTGAGAACGATCTTAAGTTCTTGCGACAGTTCAATTGAGCCCGGTGGTCGGTCAAACACTCAGGATTGGTAGCAGTTTATGAAAATCAGCGAACAATGGTTACGGGAGTGGGTCAATCCCGATCTCAGTTCTCAGGCATTGATGGATCAGATCACCATGGCTGGGTTGGAGGTTGATGGTGCTGAACCAGTAGCCGAGGCATTCTCAGGGGTGGTCGTCGCCGAAATTACAGAATGTGAACAGCATCCAAACGCCGACAAACTGCAGGTTTGCACGGTCAGCACCGGTACTGAATCGGTTCAGATTGTTTGTGGTGCACCCAACGCGCGTGCCGGTATCAAGGTTGCTCTGGCCCGGGTCGGGGCGGTATTGCCGGGTGACTTCAAAATTAAAAAAGCAAAGCTGCGAGATGTCGACAGTCAGGGCATGCTCTGCAGTGAGAAGGAATTGGGTCTGTCAGACGAACATGATGGCATTCTCGAGCTTGCCAGCGAGGCCCCGCTGGGCCAGGACTTGCGTACGTTGCTGAGGCTTGATGATCTGACCATTGAAATTGATCTGACCCCCAATCGGGCTGACTGTCTGAGCATCGCTGGCCTGGCTCGCGAGGTCAGCGTTTTGAATGACCTGGCCGTCACTGCGCCTGTTATCGATGCGATCGCGGCCGTGAACAACCAGACATTTCCGGTAACTCTGGAGGATCCTGTCGGTTGTCCACGTTACGTGGGTCGCGTTCTGGATAACGTGAACGTTGCGGCAGACACACCCTTGTGGATGGTTGAGCGTTTGCGTCGTTCGGGTATCCGCTCCATTGATCCGGTGGTTGATGTCACTAACTACGTCATGCTTGAACTTGGTCAGCCTTTGCATGGATTCGACCTTGATCGATTGAAAGACGGCATAACCGTTCGCCGGGCGCATGCAAAAGAGTCGCTTGAACTGCTTGATGGCCAGACGCTGGTGTTATCTGAGGATATTTTGCTTATAGCAGATGGACAGGGCCCTTTGGCCATGGCCGGTGTCATGGGTGGTGAGCAGAGCGGTGTCAGTGCTAATACGCGGCGTGTGTTTCTGGAAAGCGCTTTTTTTGCGCCGATCGAAATTGCTGGCCGGGCGCGCAGCTTCGGACTGCATACCGATGCCAGTCACCGCTTTGAACGCGGCGTAGATCCGGCGTTGCAGGAAAGAGCGGTTGAGCGGGCGACCCGATTACTGGTCGATATTTGCGGCGCCGAGCCGGGTCCGACCGAGGTTCATGAATTAACGGCGAACGTGCCGGTAACAGCAACCATTTCCCTGCGTTCCGACCATGTCAAGTCGACTCTGGGGCTCGACGTCAGTGACGCCGAAATCACCCGAATACTGTCAGGCCTGGGCTTTGGTTTGACAGAAACAGCCAGCAGTCAATGGCAGGTCATCACACCCAGCTGGCGATTCGACATGGCGATTGAAGCCGATTTGATTGAAGAAATTGCCCGCATCTACGGCTATAACCGGCTGCCGGTAACCTTACCAGTGGCCGCACTCGGGCCACGTGGCAAAGCGGAGCAACAGGTGACGACGGCAGCCTTTGCTGACCGCTTGGCTGCGCTGGGCTACCAGGAGGCCATAACCTACAGTTTTGTAGAGCCGACGTTGCAGCAAGCGATGTTTCCCAAAGAAGCTGGGATCGAGTTGGCTAATCCGATCTCGGCAGATATGTCGGTAATGCGCGTTTCGTTGTGGCCCGGACTGGTCAAAGCGCTGTCTCATAACCTGAAGCGACAACAAGACCGGGTGCGATTGTTTGAATCCGGACTGCGTTTTCGGGCGACAGACAAAGGCACCGAGCAAATGGCCATGTTGTCTGGCATTGCCACGGGTAGCCGATTGCCCAAAGCCTGGTATGAAGCGGGAGAGATGCTCGACTTCTTTGACATGAAAGGGGATATTGAGCAAGTTTTGTCCCTGGTCAAAGGTGTCGAATTTGACTTTTTGCCTGGGCACCACTCTGCGTTGCATCCCGGTCAATGCGCCCGAATAGAACATAACGGAAAATTAGTGGGCTATCTCGGAGCCTTGCATCCTAGTCTGGCTCGTCAGTTGGATATAAAGCAGCCTACCTACCTTTTTGAACTGCGATTGGACCGAATCAGCAAAACGGCTTTGTCGGTATTCAAGTCACTTTCCCGCTATCCGGAAAGTACGCGGGATCTGTCTGTCGTTGTTGATGAGGAAACCCCGGTTGCGGATTTGATGAACAGCGTTCGTGAAATGGCAGGTGATGATCTTGAAAGTTTGAACCTGTTTGATATTTATCGTGGCAAAGGTATTGATTCGCAACGAAAAAGCGTTGCCCTGGGCTTGACCTGGCAGAATCCTTCGCGCACTCTTACTGATGAAGAAGTAAACAGTTTGATGGATTCCATCATCACCACCTTGCAGACGAGGTTTGACGCTGCGCTGAGGAACTGAGAATGGCCCTGACCAAGGCGGAGATGGCAGAGCGGTTATACGAAGAGCTTGGCCTTAATAAACGTGAAGCGAAGGAAATGGTCGAAATCTTCTTTGAGGAGATACGCGACTCGTTAGTTCACAACGAACAGGTTAAGCTGTCCGGGTTTGGTAATTTCGATCTCAGAGACAAGCGTCAACGCCCTGGCAGGAATCCGAAAACGGGAGAAGAAATCCCGATTTCAGCGCGTAGGGTTGTAACATTTCGTCCCGGTCAGAAGCTTAAGGTAAAAGTCGAAGCATATGCTGGAACCGAGCCAGAATAATGAATTGCCTCCTATCCCCGGGAAGCGATACTTCACAATAGGCGAAGTCAGCGAGCTGTGTGCTGTAAAGCCGCATGTGCTGCGTTATTGGGAGCAGGAGTTTCCGCAACTCAGTCCGGTGAAGCGTCGAGGTAATCGTCGCTACTATCAGCGTGACGATGTTGTGCTCATACGCCAGATTCGTCATCTTCTGTATGAGGATGGTTTTACTATTGGCGGTGCCCGGCAAAAACTGTCCGATCCTGAAGAGGATGGTGTAATGAAGCATCAGCACCAGGCATTGATTCAAGACATGATTCGCGAACTGGAAGCGGTTCTGAAGTTATTGTCTGACGATTAGTTGCCAAAAAGGTTTGAATTTTCAATCGCTTAGCGTATTATTCGCAACGTTTTCGGGCATTAGCGCAGTCTGGTAGCGCATCGTCATGGGGTGGCGAGGGTCGCAGGTTCAAATCCTGCATGCCCGACCAAAAATACCATATAAATCAGCCACTTACGGGCCAAGCCGGGTGGCTTTTTTATTGTCTGGAGTTTAATTGTAAAGACGTGTGGCCGATCTGTAGCCAGTGGCCATTTGCGTTCATGATGCCACTGTTTAAAGCCTGCCACGCCCCCCAAGGGAGGTAGGGCCGCAGGCTGTCGGGGTTTTTGAATACGCGGCACTCGCCGACTAATCCGCGTCTGTGTTATGGCATTAAGCCGCCTCACAGCAAGGCTTCGAACCCTGTCGCCAGGGTTGAATCATCAGGCGGGCGCTGTACCCAATACCAGGGCTTTTACGGCCTCTGGATTAGTCAGTGCACCGCCTACGCGCTTGCGAACATACCAGCGAACGAAGCCCGGTTTTGAGTAGCCAGGGTCACGCAGCACAGCCACACCCAAGCGGTCGACGATGCTGTAAGCCTGCCGGAAGTCTCCGAACAGAATGCCCACTACGTCAGCTGCCAGATCCGGCATGTCTTCAGCCAGTCGGATGGGATAGCCCATCAGCCGATCAGGTACGGTGTCAGACAAGCTCGCTTGAAGCAGTGAGCGGTCGGTCGAGTCCTTCATTTTCCTGAGTAGATTCCGCATTTTGCGAGTCATCAGGAAGCTGGCGTTTTGCAGGTAGTCAACTTTCAGACTGTCCACCAGGTCATAAATGGCATCATCGGGATCGGAAGCCGCCAAAGCACCATCGACGCCACTGTAAACCGCTCCGACCTCATACAGCGACGGGTCGGCGCCCCAGGCAAACGAATCATTGGCCACGGTGCCATAATCCAGAATGCCCCGGGGTTTGCCTGTGCCGTTGCCGTTAATGAAGGCATCAGCCTCCTGCCGGGCGAACCGTGTTCCGACACTGGTCTGAATCCATCCTTCGACGTCGAACGAAGAGTCTTCCAGCATTTGCTGTGTCGCGCTTGGGTAGGAGTAGTGCTCGTGATTCGCAATCTTATGACGGGTCATAAAATCGAGGGCGGTCTCTGAGCGGGTTCCAGTCTCAGCAGTCCAGGCGCTTGAAGCCTCGCCACGATCCACTAAAAACTCAATTTCGTTGGAGTCAGTGCCGCGAATATTGGCAACCTGTCGCATCGGGCTGGATTCACGAATCAGCTTAAAGATCTGATCAGCCCAATCCGAGCGAACCACAACACCTTGGCCGTCGTTTGTGGTGCTAAGCGCCTTGGTATCCAGTGAACCGCCTTTTAGCCAATCTTTGATGGCCAATGACTCTTCGCCCTCATTTTTGGCATCGCCTGTGCTGAACTTAGCTTTGCGTGCCATTGCGGTTTCCATCCGCACGAGACGGTCGTTACTGGTTTTCTTGAAGTCCTGAAAACCCTTGTTTACATCTTCCACCACTTTTTCAAATTCATCATCTATGTTGCTCATGTCATCTACCTTTCGTTTTGAAGAAAAACCCGCTCTTCAGATCCGAAAGGGTTACAGCGTCTCGCTGAACCATTATCGGCGGTTTGCCAGCATCTCGCTGGGTCACCATCATCGAACGAACGGATGCGGGGGACCCGTTGTTCCTTAACTGCGTTGACTACCGCTCCGGCAGCCGCGTTAATAATGTCATCGTGTCCACCTACTGGGTGGTCGATGGTGTCCTTTCCAGAGCGTGCAGTGCGTCGCTCCAGACTGGTCAATTCGGTGTTTAGTTGCTTGTTATCCAGTAGCTCTATGCGTCCACTGTTCAGCAGGGGCAGTAAGTCCCGGTAGATGTCGGAACGTACCCGGTCGGAAACCTGGTATTGAACATCGCATTTTCGGAACAGTTCTCGGGGATATTCGCCAGCATAGCGGTCGCCAATAACAGTCTGGCAGCGATAAGCCTTGCACAGTTCCGCGAAGTCCTTGGTCACTTGGTCTGGGCTGAACGGGGGCTTCACAGCTCGAACCAGGTCTAGCACCACGGTTTCGTCGTCCCTGTGAGCAATCGCCAGGGTCATGGCATCTTTACCACTGCCGCCAGCCGGATCAACAAAGGCTGTATAATGCGTGTCATCCAGCGGGGGCAACTCATAGCGGTTCGGCACAGTGACCGACTCGACCACCTCTGAATTGATGAAAGTCTCCAGGTCTGAACGAAACTCAGCCAAGTATTCTGCTTTAGCCGCGCTCGAATCACGCTCCATGGCCTCATCAACCACGCGCTGAGGCAGACTGGGGTTCATGGTTCGACTAGGTGCTTTCGCCACAACAATGCGCTGGTGATCCTTGCCGTGATAACGCTTGAAGGCGTCCCAAAGCACACCGCGCTTGCTGTATGGGCTGGATAGAACGACTAACCGGCCATTCAGTGTGGCCATGGCAGGGCGCAAGGCGTTGATGATCTCGAAGTCTGGGTTGGCGCTGTCCTCTGATCGCCAGAATGCCACCTCGTCGCAGATAGCACAGGCAATGGAGTAGCCGCGCACAGCCCGAAAGGATGCCGTGTGTACTTCGATGGTGGTTCGGTTGCTTAGCTCTATGGCTTCCCGGTCTTCTCGAACAATCATCCGCTCCAGCATCGGATTGCTGTGCATCAGTCCACTGATATACCGGAAACACGAACGGGCTTGCTTTCGATCAGCCGCCAAAACCATCACCGTTGCTACCTCACCAGGAGCTAGCCGGTCGGTGTAGTCATTGAAGGCCGCATCATAGACAGCCCGTGATGCCGCTGCGTTCGTCTTGCCGCCACGCCTGCCCACCACTAGGAATAGCTCGCTTGCCGCCTTTCTGGGTGCTGTTGAACGGCCTGTGAGTGCCTGCCAGTCGGCTTGTTCTGCGTCATTCAGTGCAAGTCCATCAAAGCCCGCAAACAGCGCACGCCACCGTGCCCAACTGTCGCCGCCAAAGTGATTGCCGAACAAAGCGGGGTCGGTCATGGCATCGCGAATAGTGACGGTCATGCTGTGGCTCTGTTGTTTATATAGTCATGCAGGTTGGGCACATCCTTGGCTTTACGTTCCAGCCCTAACTTGGTCAGGATGCCTTGCAGGCTGTTTGCTGCCTGGGTCCACTTGCCCACGTCGAAGTCGGCACCAGTGGCCAGATTCTGTTCCTGTTGCGCCAGCCAGTATTCCAGCCATAGGGCACGCTCTACCAGGCTTCGCTGGGCGTAGCTCAAGCGGTCAACGCCTCCCAGGTCAGCTGTGAATACGTCGTAACGCTCGCGCATAACCTGAGCCACTGCCGTCCGGCCATCAAGGTCGGCCATCCAGTTGTGGGAATAGCGTTCGGGTGGTGCTGTCGCTTTAGGCATATAGGCGC
>Ga0307976_1000408_pt1 | contig 24642 bp, 25 predicted proteins | sample OrgLakmetagen919_FD_201836 | JGI IMG/M metagenome (GOLD analysis project Ga0307976, IMG submission 201836) | Saline water microbial communities from Organic Lake, Antarctica - #919 | ecosystem: Environmental > Aquatic > Non-marine Saline and Alkaline > Saline | place: Antarctica: Organic Lake... | reverse complement strand
GCACTGACTCTCTCATCATCAACGCCCAGAGCCGGGAGGAAATCTTTGCGGATAAGCTGGTGGCGTTTGCCATGAGACCGGGACGACTAAAACACCGGGACCTCTGGGACATTGCATGGCTGAGTCAGCGCGGGATTGTGCCAGCTTATGAACTTCTCAGTTCGAAATTGGCAGATCACGGAGAGTCAGAGAGCGACTTCCTTGAGCGAGCCGATGGGCGCGTGGAGTTGCTATATATGGAACAGCAGCAAAAGGATTTCATATTTGAAATATCGCGGTTTATTCCGCCAGATCGACTACGACAGACGTTTCAACAGGACGGTTTCTGGCCTTATATGATCAATACCGTCGCGGAAAAAATGCACAAAGCGAAAAAACAACTCCAAAGCAAGCCACTAAACCCCGATAGCCCTCATTTCCCAATGTAGGGGTCAGACCCCAATGCATTTGACCGGATGAAATGTCATGGGGTCTGACCCCAGTGAATTTTACAGTACATTTTAAGCCATGGCTGCCTCGTTCAGATTCGGTACGCTGTACTGCATCTGGTCCTCCAACGTGGCCCATGGGAAGTTGCGGATTTTTTCCATGTGGGCGGGGTAGCCTTCTTTTTCCCACCATTCCAGATCCAGCTTGGCCCAGTAGTCGATGGGGCGTTGGCGTTTGCCTGCCGTGTCGTACTCGGCGGTAGTAGGGTCCAGGTGTCGGTAGGGCTCGAGGGCCGGGATATCCGGCAGGGGCTGGCTGACATCCATGTAGCGCTGTAACTCATCCCAGTGCGCGTAGAGCTCTACTTTCTGGGTGCTGTGTACTTCGGCAACCGCTGTTTGCCAGCCGCTGTAGCGGTGGCGGAGCTGGAGCTTATAGCTGACCGGGCCTTTGGGTTGAACGTGGTAGGAAATGTAGGGGTCGAATTCGATAAACGGTGCCTCGAAGGTTTCCTCACGCCAGGTGCGGAATTTGACCATGCCAGTGGGGCGGAAGAAGCCGCAGCCGAGATCTTTGACGATGAAGTCGGGGTTGCGTTCGAGGAACCAGGTGAAGGGGTAGCGGAAGAAGAGGTGGAGAAGGCCGACTCCCGCCAAACACTTCAAACCAATTAAAAAACCGTCCACTCCAAATCTGTATGAAAAGAAAAGCGTTGTTACACCAAATACAAATAATATAAACCTCAGCAACGAATAATCGGCGAAGGAGCCAGCTAGCATTAACAATAGTTGCCAGCGAGTTTTAATGAAATCAGCAGGCTGCTTCCGATGGGTCCACGCAGGTCCGGCCAAATCTCTTTTGTCGCTTCCGGAGGCACGCTTTTGATACGTTTCAACCGAGTTCGGAATGACATGGATGTCCAAACCCGCATAGTTTGCCCAACCCAAACGCTCAATTAGGTCGCCACCTTCCAACGATTTTGCAACTCCGCCCGGATCCTCCAGGGACTTCTGCTTTGGAATCGAGTCAGATCGAAACGCTGTCTCGCAATACTCACTCATCGAGTCCAATTGATTATCGCTGCCACTCAACGTCAAGGTCCTCCATCGTGTGAGTCACTTCCTGACTCTCGTATTTCCCTGCGGCTCGCTGCCATACCTCAACCGTAAAGGTCAGCGAAAGGCTTTTCACCCGGTAGCGGGTTTCGACACGCTCATAATTCGATTGCGGCATAAAGTCTGATAACTGAGACTTGCCAATCATGAAGTCAATTGACTGACGCTGCTCATCGTAGTCGTTTTGAATTCCCTGACGGATTGTGCCCGATTTTTTGGCAATGGTCCCAGTGCGCCAACCTCCGGCCGGATTCGGACCAAGTATGCGGTAGCGCTCCTGATCATAGGATAGCTCCAACTCTATTTCGGCGGGCTTGCCGGTAATAGCCAATGCCGGACTCGCGAATGATAGAACCGCCTCGGCTTCGTTTTGCCAGTTCGTCAGTTTGCGTACTTGAAGCCATTCCGTTACACCGCTCTCTGGAACGCGCTCGAGTGATACCGGCGTCATCGCTTTCACCAGAGCAATGTAAGCGTCGGATTCTGAGGCCAGTTCATCAGGGTCACCGGAAAATGGCCCCGTGCGAAGCCATTTGCTGACGGCATCGTCCATCATTCGGTAAAAGGCGATCTCACCGACCACGTAAACCGCGAAGCCCAGTGCGGTGACATAGCCCGATGCGACGGTTCCCGCCCACCGTGCAGCCGAGGGCATCAGGCGCCCAATCGCCGCCTGTGCAGCTTGAACAGAGTTTCGCTCAACCGCTCGACGACCAGCTGGAGTCAGTAGTCTAGCCGCGATGATGTCTGCATTGACCATCGTTACTACGCCACCTGCTTTGATTAGTTGGGCAGAGCCCGTTCCCCATCGTCCATTGGCGAAGGAGCTCATCGAATCACTAACCATCAAGACGGCGGTAAACATTCCTGCAATCCAGCCTGCAGCCTGCAACTGATTTCTCACAACGGCCTGAGCAAACTGATCTTGAGAGTTAAAACCTTTTGCCAGCCGAGCAAACCATTTTGCTTCCTGCTTCCAAGCGGTTACTTTGGGCTCAAGCCAGCGAGGCTGATCTGGCAGCAAAGTAAGGAGATGTCCTGAACTGACCGACAAGTCTCCGAAGGCGCTTGCGAAGCGCATCAGTGATGAGATGTCGGCCCGAACACTACTCGAATTGGCGTAAAAATTCCAAACATCAAAAACCACAAGAATCCCCGGCAAACCCCCAGGACGCGTCGTCGCCTCGTGCATAAACCGCTTAACCGGCTGGTGCTTCACGACTCCATCAAAGGCGTCAATATCGCTCACCCTCAATGCCGCACCCACGGCAGCGCCGGAGGTCAGCGTATTGCCCTGTTCGTCCAGCACCTCCAAAACAATGTAAGTGCGACCTTCATCGGCGCTTTCCAATTGCAACGTGGTTCTGCCGGGGATGGCGGTTTCGGCAAATCCCTCAAAGACACCTTTGATACGGTTGATGTCGGCAGTAAATGCGGCCCCTCGCTGTGTTAATTCTGTTTGAACCCGCGTTAGCCACCACTGAGAGATTTCGCCGGCCACACTTGAGAAAGCCGAAGCCGCAGAATCGACATGTCCCGCTATCGCCACACCGTTTGGCGCTCTTGTTTGCTCCTGGTGATCCGCCATGCTGCGCAGGACATTGGGCTCCAGCACTCGCATGTCCTGGTTGCGATCTTCCAGTGCTTCGACCAGGGTTTTCAGATTGGCCAGGGTCGCATCCCCAACCTGGCATTGGCCCGAGCTGTTCTGGAACGGCAATAGCATTGCGCCCAGGGGATGCTCGCCTTTGGCAATCTTCAGTGCCATTGCGGCCGCTTCGCCTTCACCGTTCGGCCCGGATTCCTGCGGAAGTACCAGTGGATCTGCCCGGTGCGCGGGCAATGAAAGCACCTGTAGCAACGGCCCAGCCTGGACATAGCCTGCAACTGCGTTGCCCGACTCCAGCGCGAACAGATCCCGCATGGTAGCGGTGAGGTTCTCCGGGCGCTGGTCGTCCAGCAAGCGCACCAAGGCCACTTGAGCCTGGGCAAGAAAGCCCCGGAGGGCCGCCCGTTCAACGTCATACAATGTGCGCTGAAGCCGCCCGTCTTCACTCTCATCTATCCGGTTGTCAAACCAGCCGCCGTCTATGTAGAGGGGGTTCGCTGAACCATTAGGCAGAGTTTCGCGGCGAAAGTTGTTATGGAACAACTCAGCGGTAACACCAAACGGACGCTTCTTCACGTTATCCACCAGCGTTAACATAAGCGCCAATGCGGCGTTCATTTGCTGGGCCAAGTGACGCGCGGCCTGCAGTGAATCTCTCAAGTGTAAGGTGCACAGGTGCCGGTCTCGAAGGGTACCGAACACATCGGTGCCAGCCTGTATCGTCGGCAATGGCTCACCTTGCAGATGGAGCTGGCGCCAACGCGGATAGAGCGACGGTGTTTCAATGAAGTAGTCGGCATCAACAACATGCTCATCCGTTTCGATCGCATCACGCTGTTTAACAAGCGCGTCTTGAGCCTGCTGCAGCTTTGCACCATCCACATCCTGTAGCCATTGTCCCGGCAAGACGACATCGCGCTCTATCGCGCTGTCCCTGGCCCGCATGGCCGGCATTTCGTCAAGACGTTTCCAGTCACCTTGCAGGCTCGGCTGCCCCTCAAGAAAGGCCCGGATCGCCCTGGCTGAGCGGCAGCGGGTTGTTATCAAAGTCGCATTCTGCTCAAGCGCGCTGATGTACTTCCATGACCACTGGGTTTCGCTGAACGCGAGGTAAACTTCGCTATAAACGTCGATGCCGTTCAGGCGGGCCGGCACGTGAATAACGTCTAACTCGGGGCCCGTTGCCCTGCGATCATTGGCAGCTACGGTTGATGCAGTGCGGGCTTGTGCGACAGAGCTATCCCGCAGAACGGGCGCGGCATCCACACTTGTCACAACGGATAGCTCGCGCCAGAGGCGGCCCCTGAAAAACACGTAGATCCAGCCGGTCCGCATGGGTGCGCCGATGGCTTCGCTGTAGCCGCTCATGGGTCGCGGACGCGTCAGCTCTCCCGCGTCGCAGAACAGCGTCGGGTGAACTGACACCATCAGGTTATCCTGATAGCGGCGCTGAGGGGCCTTCAGGGCGGAAGGGCCGATGAACCCTCCATCGATAACGGGGACGTTTATGGTCTCTTCCCCTTTCAAGTGCATCACTAGCGAGCGCTGTTTTAGTTGCTCAACACAGCCCGCGAGAATCGGCCCTTTACGACCGTTGTGTTTCTCGCAAATCTCAATGGGCGTGATAACTTCACTACCGTCCTCGCTGATTTCGCTCAGAACGTATTCATGACCGGCAAGTGAGTGCTGCCCCGTCAGTTCCAGCCAGAGCGTTTTTGAGGGGGCGCAGGAAGCTGCTTTAATGGCTGACATGCTGTGAAATCCTTTTCATGATCATTCCTGAAACGCTGGCCAGCCAGCAACCAAGCTCAGCAGGCGTTCAAAGTCCCGACCTTTGTGAGTTTTAATCCGTTTAGCCGCACCTGTTGCCTGGAACCCTGACCACTGCACGCAATCCAGAAGATCGACAGACCAAATCCATAGGCTGTCGACAGCGGTCAGTTCCGCCATTTGATCGGGCTGAGAGGTGGACAACATCTGAAGAAATCGCGTGTCATAAGGCCTGATCACGCAGGGGCCCGCGGTCTCCAGATCAACCAACAGCATGTCGCGTAAACCGGCAACCGCTTCATCAACGTTGCTTTCGGTGAACACAAACAACAGGCCCTTATCGGCCCAGTGCGTCAGGGCATACCGACAGAAATCACTGTCAGCCACCGTATTAACGACGATCGGCCCTGCATCTACGAACGCTTCTAATGGGCTATTCTCAAACAACCAACACCAGTTCGGATCATTGCACTGGGCATACAAAGCCCTGGTAATTTCATATTCGTCAAACTGGGCCGCATCGATGATTAAAAGGCAACGCTGACTTGGCCGAATTTGCCACTGCCGCATTGCCTCCGGAAACGTATCCAGGCATTCGCGATTAGGCAACGCAGGGGCAATTGTCGACATTGCAGCTTCCGTCCTGTTTTTTCTGACATATTTTGATGGCCGGTACGCGCTCGTCAGCGGCTGCCAGGAGCGTGTTGCGATCAATTCGCTCGGCAAGTGGACGTTGCCCCGCGTCGGCCAATGCAACCGGTGCCACAACCCCACCGTTTTTATCAACCAACCCAGGCATCTGCGCCACCTGAACCTTCTGCCCACTGCCTTTCCCCGGCGAACCGCCCGCATTCAGCTTGATGGCCGCCCCACTCAGGGCCACGCCGCTGGGATCGATCTTCACAAAGCTGCCGCCGGCTTTCAGGGTGATTTCCGCACCGGCTTCGATCACGGCTTTATGACCGGCTTTGATGTGCAATTCAGTGCCGGACTCGCTCAGCCAGGCGGTGCCGGCTTTCAGGTGCAGGGTGCCGGTGACGTTGAAGCTGTGGTCTTTGCCCGTTTGTTCGCGCTTTTCGCCATCTACCGTGCTGTGGGCGTTGCCCTTGATGTGACTGAAGTCATTGTTCTCAACGGTTCGGTGGCTGTCGTTCTTGATGACTTCGGTGCGGTTGTTTTCGGTCAGCAGGTCCAGATCCTTCTGGGCGTGTATGTAAACCTGTTCTTTGTCGGCTTCGTCTTCAAACCGCAGTTCGTTACTGCCCTCGCCCTTGTGGGTCTGGGTTTTCAGTGTTGTCCGGGTTTTGTGTTCCGGCAGCGAATAAGGCGGTGTGTTGGTGGCGTGATGAGTTCGGCCGGTAATGATGGGCTGGTCCGGGTCGCCGTCCAGGAAACTGACGATGACTTCATGGCCGATTCTGGGCAGGGCCATGAATCCGTATTGGCCGCCGGCCCAGCCCTGGCTGACTCTTAGCCAGGCGCTTGAGTGCTCATCATTTTTCCCGCTCTCTACCTCTGCTGGCCGCAGGCGCCGATCCCACGGAAATCTGACCTTTACCCTGCCATGTTCGTCGCAATGAATTTCTTCCCCGGCCGGGCCGGTGACGATCGCGATCTGGGGGCCGTCCATCAGTGGGCGGTTTAGAGTTTGCGGATTCGGGCGCCAGGTGCGGTCAGCGGGAATGGCTTCGAAATCGTTGTGATACGTGGTTGGACCACTGCCGCCCTCTTCTTCCAGGGCTTGGGGCTGTTTGCCTTTGTGGGTAACCTGGGTGAACAGCCAATCCCTATTCAGGCTCTGGTTGTCGTGTTCGGTGAGTTCCGTTTTGGCGCCTGCCGTGAAATCCGGACGGTTGCTTTTGCCGGTTGCCGTAGTGGCGTCGTTTCTTAAGGCTTCCAGTCTGGATTCGGTAAAGGGCTGGCCGCTGGCATCGGCTTTAAATCGGCCGGGATAGTCGAAGTGTTGGTAGTCGTCCCGCTGGGCATCCAGCTTATCCGCCTGGCGTTCGTGCATCAGGGCGTAAGCGGGATTTTTGAAGGTGTAGTCCTTCATGGCCACGGAGGCGGCTCTGACCCGCTCCTGGTATTTAAGGCGAAAAACAGCAGGTTGCTGGGTGCTGCCACCCGCTTTGGCGTTGTATTGGGCTTCGGTCAGCCTCGGGGCATCACCGTGGTGGTCGGCGATGATCAAAGCGGGTTGGTCTGCGCCATCCACGGATCCATGGCTATACCGGTAATACCAGCCTTCTTCGGCGGCCAGTCTTTCCAGGAAGGACAGGTCGGTTTCCCGATGCTGAACGCAGTATTCCCGCTCTTGCGGTGTTCGCTTCAGGTCAAAGGTGGTGTCAATGATGCCCCGCTCTTCCAACAGTTTACGGACGATGGCGTCGGTGCTCTGGGTCTGGAAGATACGGCTGTTGTGCATCAGGCCCAGGCGCCACAGCGGCGGCTGGATGATGACTTCATAACGGGTGCGGCGGTGGCCGGTGTCGCCCCGGGCGAATTCATTCACCACGCCGGTGAAGCGGCGCAGGGGCTGGCCGTGTCGCCAGACCACCAGATCCACGGGCTGTTCCAACACATCGGAAGCGGCAATATCCGAAAAGGTGCTTGCCAGATCCAGGCGACCGAAACCCAGGCCGGAAAGGCGTTCGGTCAGCTCGAAGCCAACAACGGAAAAAAAATCTTTGGGAAGTCCGCCAATGGTGGCGGTGAACTGCAGTCCACTTGCCTGGGGCATATCTTCGGTCCTTGAAGATCGTGATGGCTTTCACTTGCGCGCCCTTCCTGAGCGCGATGCAAAGTGTAACGGCCCGGAATCGATATGGGAAATGTCATGGGGTCTGACCCCATAATTATTGTTTTTAAATGCTCGGTGTTATACGTTAATTGATTACAGTTAACGTATAGCGAGAGTATTTCATGGTTCAGGAATTGTCCTTAACAGCTCAGACGCTTTACGCCGAACTTCTTGATCAGGTGCTCGCCCTGGGGGTGGCTGAGCCCATGAGCCGGACTGGTGGGTCATTCATCAGAAAGACCGTCAAAAACAAACCGTATGTGTATTTCCAGTTCAGGGAACTGGGTCGGGCTTATCGGCAAATTTTTATTGGCCCGGACAATGAGAAGACCCAAGCGTTGATCAATCGGATCAAGGATCGCAACGAATCCCTGACGGAACAGGAGGCGCGCATCATGGATCTTGCCCGAGCGTTCAATGCCGCGGGAGGGTACGGGATGGATCACACCAGCCTGAAGGTTATTAAGGGTTTTGCAGACGCGGGAATCATGCGCCCGGATGCGGGCCAGGCCACGCTGGTCGGCACTCACGCCTACAACCTGCTTGGAAATGTTCTTGGTGTGACCTGGCCAAGCAACATGCGGACACAGGATATCGATGTCGCTGCAGATATCGATATTGCAGTCGACAAGCCCGATATGACAGCGCCCAAGGCTCTGGATCAGCTGAAAATGGGGTTTTTGCCAGTGCCTCAACTAGGGCATGACAATCCGAGTACCTCGTTCAAGATTCGAGGCAAACAGCTGTCAGTAGACTTGCTGACTACCGGCAACGGCAAAAATGAAAACCCCGTCAAGGTGCCATTGTTCCAGTCGGAAGCCATGCCACTCCAGTACATGAGCTTTCTGTTGGAAGAGACCGTGCCAACGGTCGCTTTTGATCGCAAACATATCGCGCTTGTGAACGTACCCGATCCGATCCGCTTTGCGATCCACAAGCTACTCATATCGCAAATTCGCCCAATGGCTTTCAGAACCAAGGCCGCCAAGGATATCGAGCAGGCATCCACGATTCTTGATGTATGCACGGATCAATCTCCAGATTTGGTAAAAGATGCGCTGGATGAAGCAATGGTTCTGGGAAGCGGAGTGGAACGTTATCTGCTTAACGCCTGCCAAAAGGCCGACATGCCTGATGAATTCATGGCGATGATCGAAGGTGCAGTTTAGGGCCTGACCCGGCTAACGATACCAGGCCCCGGACGCCACAAAAAAGGGATTCAGCACATCCTCTTTGCCATAAACCAATGGCTTACCTTCCAGAGTTTCGACCTTTCCACCGGCGGCATTCAGAACGGCATGGGCGGCGCCGGTGTCCCATTCGCGAGTCGGTCCCAGTCGTGGGTAGATGTCGGCATGGCCCTCGGCAATCTGGCAGAACTTGAGGGAACTGCCTGCCTGAACAAGTTCGTGGGACGCGAACTTCTCAATAAAGGCCTTGGTGTCTTCATTCAGGTGGTTTTTGCTAGCCACAACGCGCACGATATCGTTCGGCTCCGCTACTGAAATTCGGCGAACACTACCCGTCCGATCACGCTTATAGGCGCCCTCGCCTCTCGCACCCCAATAAGCTTCTTGCAACGCAGGCGCAGTCACCACACCCAGTACCGGCACGCCGTCTTCGATTAACGCGATGTTTACCGTGAATTCATCAGTGCGCTGAGTGAACTCCTTGGTGCCATCGATGGGGTCGATCAACCAGAAACGGCGCCAGTGTTTGCGATCTTCCCAGGGTATGTCCGCGCCTTCTTCAGAAAGCACCGGAATATCGCGGGTGAGCGCACGCAGACCCTCGATAATAATCCGATGGCTCGCCAGATCCGCAGCCGTAATAGGCGACTCGTCGGCTTTGTAATCCACCTTGAAATCCGTCATGTAGATATCCAGAACCTTCTGGCTCGCCGTATCCGCGATCTGAAGAACGTCCGGAAGAATCGCACTGCAATCCATAAAAGAAACCCTGATTTTGGGGTCAGACCCCTGCCTCAAACTTCAAAAAACATGGCGGGCCTGAGGCCAAAGCGCTCACTCAGCTTTTCAATCGCTTGTCGACTGAGAATTCTTTTACCTTTAAGCACCTTCGATACCATTGTTTTATCGCCGATTTCGGGTAAATCACTGCCGGTCAGGCGATGCTGTCTCATCAACGTTCGAAGCAATGCAACGTCAACCGGCAACAATTTGGCGTCTTCATCAAACGCAACCACTGATTCGTTTCGAGACTCATAGCGTTCAATTGCCTGGCTAAGAATATCGATCAGGGGGTTTAACGGATCATCCAGCGTGTCTTTGGCTGATTCCAGCACACTTTCAAGCGTCTCTAGTGCTTGTTCGTATTGCGCCTCGGTTTCGATATTTATCAAAGGCAAAGCGGTTGCCATGAAGTCCTGATAGGCTTCAACAATTGCAAAATTTATCATTGCTCACCCCCGCCGCTGCTCTTGCCGATATCTAATAATTAATTTTTCATAATCCGCATGGTTGACTATGTGATTGATGTACATGCGTTTATTAACAAACTGGATGAACACCAAGACACGGAGATTATTTTCGCCAACATCCAAGACCCACCACTTATCCCTGTACTTAAAATTGTCCAGAGATGGAAAAAACGCCTTCAATTCATCCGGTGCCTGAAAATCAATCTTCTGTAGCACCCGATACATCTCCAACAACGCGCCCCTGTCATTGGGGTATTTCTGGGCTGCCTCGTTGAACGGCCTTTTTGAAATAACGTTCATCACTCTTCCCTGACTGACTATGCGAAAACCATAGACCTTTGTTGACTAGCAGTCAACAATAGAAGATTTGGGGTTAAACCGTGTTGCCAGATCCAGGCGGCCGAAACCCACGCCGGAAAGGCGCTCGGTCTGTTCAAAGCCAACAACGGAGAAAAAATCTTTGGGGAGTCCGCCAATGGTGGCGGTGAACTGCAGTCCACTTGCCTTGGGCATGTCTTCGGTCCTTGAAGATCTTAAAGGTTACAATTTTCGCACTCATCCTGAGCGGAACGAATTATTACCAAATTCGGGGTCAGACCCCAATACATTCGGTACGGCAAAATGTCGTGAGGCTTAGCCCAGCCGTTCAATATCGGACGAACTGTGATCGCGCAGATACTCCTGCAACGCCTTATCCATACGCGATTGCCAACCGCTGCCCGTTGCACGAAATTTGGCAACAACATCTGGCGAGAGACGAATCGTTATACGTTCTTTAGTGACCTCAGCCTTTGGCCTTCCCAGCGGGCGCAGTTTCTCAAACTCATTATCAGTAAGTTCCCGAGTATCTGGATCCACAGCTATACCAGCGTTGATATCTGCATCTTCCTCATTCGACGGCAACTCAAAATTTCGACCTGATTTAGATTTTATCTGCATAAAGCCTCACTTCTCGTCGATTGGCTTTTCGGAGACTAATAACTCGCAAGGCCTCACCTCGCCGGGTAAAAACAACGCAATAAACTCGCGATCCAATTGGCGCATACGCGATCGTCCGGGATTCACCATAATCGCTTCGAGCATCCTCTATACACAATGCCCATTGCCATTCTATGAGTGCCGCATCCGCTAAAGAAACCAGATGTTTTACTCTGTTAATGGCATCCTTCCCTGGATCGTATTCAATTTTCATATCACTTATTGTACATACAAAAAATGCTTAAGCAAACTGAACGAAGCTCCCGGCCTAACCTCGCAAGCTCAGCGATACCCGCTCGCAGACGCCACAAAAAACGGGTTCAAAACATCCTCTTTTCCATAAACCAGAGCCTTCCCCTCAAGGGTTTCCACCCTGCCACCAGCAGCTGAAAGCACCGCATGTGCGGCCCCGGTGTCCCATTTGCGTATTCCGCGATCTCGATAACATCCGGAAAAATCAAACGGTAATCCATAAAAAGAAACCCTGATTTTGGGGTCAGACCCCAGTGCATTTGGCCAAGGGAAATGTCATGGGGTCTGACCCCGAATACCCTGCATGTTTTGCTGGTATGTTTGATCGAGCTGCTGCTGGATCAACCGGGTGGTCTCTGCGCTTACGCCAAGTTCTGTGGCTACCGAAGAAAACCCGGCCAGGGCATCCAGTACGCGCTGCATTTCCTGGCGAGCCTGTGTCCAGTTGGCATAACCCGCCTCGGCTGCCAGTTTCTGCAGCGCTTTTAACGGCGGTTTTTTACCGAAACCTGCATAGGCCGTGCTGTGTTCCGCAAAACGGCCGGGGCTGAAGGTCACATCGTAAAACGGCGCCGGCCGCCAGTCGCCGTCATCACCCTGCAGGAACGCCCAGTTTTTGCTGTGATCATCCTGGTTCAAGGCGAACAAATTAAACACCGCCCGCAAAAACTGTAACTGCGAAGCCTTGGCACCCCGGCATAACTGGCCACTGGCCTTGATCAAGTCTTCATAATCCAGGCTCGGTGCGCGGAAATCCGCATCCAGCAAGCCACAGGCGCTGTGCAGATGAACACAGCCCGGCACATCATCCGCGCGCCATACCCGATCAAACCGCTCAACCGCCAGCCATGCCCTGGCGCCAGACTCTCCCGGAGCCGCAAGCAACTGCCAGCGCGGAGGCTGCAAACCCGCTCGCTCTGCCAGCGCCAGGTAAACCGCCTCACACAACCCTTCTTCGTGCCCCAGAGGCAGGTTGGCCGATGTAAATTTCATCAGCCAAGCTTCATCACCTGCCACTGCACGGGTACGGCAAACGTCGTGTTCCCCCGCAGCAAAATATAGCTGTGCCTTTGGCCGGGCACCCGCCGAACTGCCTGCCGCAACCAGTTCCGCTAGTACATCCGTTGTTTGCCCATCAAACACGGCCTGCGCATGTAGCCCCAACTCAGCCATATCGAACAGCCTGGAATCTGCCGCAGGCGCAAAATCCGTTACCGGGGTATACCTCAGCGCACCACTGCCGCTGGCCCCCACAAACGCCAACCGATCCATCGGCGTGACCTGCGACGGCAAAACGCCCTGCTGGCGAAACACCCGGTCCATCAACAGCACCCCCCAACCATCAGGCAGGGAATCGGCGAAAACCCCGTGCAAACCGCCGTGGGGCTCTCGCGGTGCAAGCTGCACGCTGGCATCCCAATTCAGGGTGAACGGAGAAAGCGGGCTGAATTGCGCCAAATAGTTCGCATCATACTGAAAAAATACACCCTGTCGGTTTTGCGCCAACCCACCAACCCGAGCTTGCTGACCATTTCCGAACGTACGCCAAACGGTCAACTGTCGAACAGGCGCAAAACTCACTGGGCAAGAACCTCATCCAGAGTCTGCGGCAGCGGCTTTTGTTCGCGTTCCTTAGCCAGGCTTTCGACACGCTGAAGATCGTCCACACATTGCCAGAGCAACAAAAATTGCCGCAATGAAATCTGCCCCGTCGTTTCAAATTTCTTGATCGTTGGCGCTGGCACCGTGCTGCGCTCTGCCAACGCCGCTCTGGACCACTTCAGGACCTTTCGACGTTGTCGCACGTATCCTGCCAACGTAGTTTGAACATCCCGCCCCGATACAAGATTCAAAATTAGACTCCACAATATCCAAAACACGGATAATTATACCAAATTAGATACGGATATATCCAAAAAAGTCGGAAAAGAAGTGTCTACGTCGGGGTCTGATCCCATGTGTTACCCGCCTGCACCATTACGCCTCCTTCAAAGCCGGGGCTTTGACCACGCCAAGAATCAGGACGCCTTCCTCCGAAAGCACCGGAATGTCACGAGTGAGCGCGCGCAGACCTTCCATAATAATCCGATGGCTCGCCGCATCCGCGATCTGGAGAACTTCCGGGAGAATCGAACTGTAGTGCATGGAATCATTCCTGATTTTGGATTTTGGGGTCTGACCCCATTTTATTCTTTCATGATCCTGACCGCCTTGGGGTTCAGGCAGCTTCTAATAAACTGGTTCATTTCACCCATATCACCGCTTTCGTAAAACCGCAGCATCAGTTCGTTGAACTCCAGTTGCCTGGTTGCGGGCACATTGACCGCCGGAAAGCCCAGAGACAACAAGTGGCCGTTCATCATCAGGCGCCCCATCCGTTTATTGACGTCGTAAAAGAACTGATTCCTGGCCATGGCGAGGAAAACGTGGATGGCCTGATCATAAGCGTCGTCGTAAGCGGGCAACTCATCAATCATCTGATCAAATCGTGCCGGCAGCTCGCTGTGATATGGCGGCTCGTAGTCGGTTCCGGCTATAAGAACACCGCCGGTCCGAAACTGCCCCCACTCAAGCGCTTCTTCTTTTGCGGCGATACCGTGCAGGTGACATGCACAGACTTGCGAGATCTCAAATCGGCCGTTTCCCAACATGGTGAAGAGCTCTTTCCATGCCTCGCCCTGATTCACAGCAATTTGCTGGTCGCTCAGCTTGTGCCCACCAATAGTGATACCCTGCAATAATGTCTGAATCTCCGGCAATGTGAAGTTGATACCCTCTAACCGTACAGCGTCATATACAAACACCGACACATCACGCTGCGCCAGCATCCGCGCTTTTGCCTTATTGGAAGACATTCCCCACTGGCGATCTGCTGGTTTCTGCATAGCTGGCTGCCGTTAAGCGACTGTTGAGATAAGTGATTTTAGCACAGGAGAAACCCATGCTGGGGGTCGCTGAGCCCATGAGCCGGACCGGTGGTTCATTCATCAGAAAGACCGTCAGAAACAAACCGTATGTGTATTTCCAGTTCAATGAGTTTTCTGTTGGAAGAGACCGTGCGAACGGTCGCTTTTGATCGCAAGCATATCGCGCTTGTCAACGTACCCGATCCGATCCGTTTTGCGATCCACAAACTCCTCATATCGCAAATTCGCCCGATGGCTTTCAGAGCCAAAGCTGCCAAGGATATCGAGCAGGCATCCACGATTCTTGATGTATGCACGGATCAATCTCCGGATTTGGTAAAAGTAACGCTGAATGAAGCAATGGCTCTGGAAAGCAAAGTGGAACGTCATCTGGATAACGCCTGTTGAAAGGTCGACATGCCCGGTGAATTCATGGCGATGATCGAAAGGGGCGTATAGGGTCAGACCCCAACTCAAATGACGTTGCAGGCGCTGGGGCTGAGGGCGTTACTCCATCGTGGTGCCGCGCTCGGATCTATCACGCATTGCCAGGTTCCATTAACCGTGCGTTCGAACCTTACGATCAAACCTGTCAGATTCGGGTGGGCATTGCCGCCTAGTGTCACCTGTAGGTGACCAGAACCGTCAGCATTGGCAATCGCAATGTCGGTGGCGGGGTTGCCGGTGGTCAGGTTTGATGGGACGTAACCCAGCTCGGCGTTTGTGACCGTGTCAGAGTTTGATACTTGAGACTCATAGGAGGTTTTGTAGGCTGATAGCTCGCCAACTGCGCGCTTTACCTGGGCACTTAAAACGTAGCCTTGATAAGACGGTATCGCAACGGCAGCTAGAATGCCGATGATTGCGACGACGATCATTAATTCGATGAGTGTGAAACCAGTGAAAAATTTGTTCATGATGATTCGGCATTGCCCCTGATCGCTTCTTAGTTAATTCAATAGAAGCAAAAAGTTAGCCAGATCTGGATTTTCAGACCTATTTTTCCGGTGGCATTTGGCTGGGGTGTCTGGGGAAATTGCCGTGAAACCAAAAACGAGGAAGCATCCCTTGCGGCACATTCTCCTGGTAATAGACAAGGTCTTCTGTCATCGCTTGGTGGTACCGCAAAACTTCGCGGAACCACAACGAGCCCGCCAGAGTAAAAGCGATCACAAGCATATATCCCGCTAAAGCCGAGGCAGAAAACCTTCTTTGATTTGATACCACCGGCTGCAAGTCCGGGCTGATAAGCGCCCAGAAAACAGAAAGAACCAGCAACCCGATCAACATTGACCCTGGCGCAATAAAAACCGCAGAGACCCCTGCATGAACGAGCGCGGCCGTGACAGACGCCGTAAAGGCCACCAACACCAAAGCGTGGCGATTATCTCCAGCCCGAATACCCGAGGCTCTTTGCCACAACCGCCGCAAAGCCACACTGCCAAGCACCGCAAGACCAAATATGGCAATCCACCCGAACTCTGCCGCCCACATCAAGTACATATTGTGAGGGTGCCCAAACTTAGGCGATGATCGATAAGTCTCAGTCAGGATCTCATGGGTGAGCCAAGACTGCCCCCCCATGCCAAAAGGAAAGTTTTGCAAACTCATAACCCAAGCTTCCTGCCACAAAGGTATTCGGCCAGAAGTGGTTGCATTGATGCCGCGAATTTGAACCTCATCGAACACCAAGCTCGGAATGAGTACAGACAGCATCAGCCAAGTCACAAGCCCATAGATCGCGAACCTAACAAACAGTTTCACCCAAGGCAAAGCGGCCTTACCAAAGCAGACCCACACGAGGAGAAACCCGATAAATAAGCCGATCATCGAGCCACGGGATGAAGACTGAAAGATCACCCACCACCAGAGGGCACCGGTAAACGCAACGCCCAATTTCCAGAGGCGATTGTCTTTCCACGAACCAATGATCAGACTCAAAGGGAAAAGCGGTACCAGCCAGGTGGCAACGTGACTCCAATAGCGAATATTGACAAATCCCCAAGGAATAACATCATCCAGGCGGGAAAACTCATCAAGGATAGCAAACAGGTAGACATTGATCGTCATCGCTGCGTAGAAAAAGCAGGCGATCACGGCAACAAATACAATGACCTGCGTGGATTCACGCACGAGGTTTGTTCTCTGAAAGATGCCGCCCAGCAATCCGAACGCAAAAAAGTAGAGTGCGTAAAAAACCGGTTCAACAACATGGAATGGCTGCGAAATTGGCTGGAAAGCCGGAATCACGAAAGTTAGTAGCAGCAAAAAGAACGGCCCTAGCTCTCTCAACGAGGCCGGTAGCGCTCCCTGAAAAGACAGCCAAAACATTCCGGCCGCGGTTACAAAACTCACGAACAACGTTAGTAGAAGTCGCTGGTCTGCATAGGCGCCAAAAGTCGTCGGGATAAAATCTGCAAACAGGACAGAAACAAAGGGCAGGAACAAAATTAGATAAAGCGCAGCGCTAAAGGTCTTGACGCTGAACATACGCACCTTAATATTTGTCATGTTCTCGCCAATTTGATAGCCCGATCACTAAACTCACTCATTTATTGACTATTTCTTCCCACCTCAGTCTTTCAGTGTCCCACTGGCTGTGGGTTTCGAAATACTACTGAAGCACTTTCCTCATTCCTGAGCTCGCGGGTATCTGGAGCTCCCCCAATGCTCGCTTTGATGTCAGCCTTCTCCCGATAAGAATGAAACTTATACCTCCGCGAGACCCAGATTTTACTTGCATAAAGCTGCACCTCTCGTCCAGCCGCTTTACCGAGACTGATCACGCACAAGGTCTCAATACTTTCGGTGTAAACAATATGGCAATCACAATTATCAATATGTTCATATCCAATCATTTTACGCTTGCCGTAGTCGCTTCGAAGATCGTCAATAGACCGAGACACTGTACGGTCCAAGCATTGTAGATTGCACCGACGAAACACCGTGCTTTTCGATGTTGATGGCACGCTTCCGTCGATAAAATGCAATCTTGACAGTGGTTATTGTAGGTACAAGAACAGCAAGCGAAAGAGCTATCAGGAAAAGACAAGTAAAAAGCGTAACGCAAAATTTGGTGTATCCAAGAACGACAAGGCCCGGAGGTCGAAACCGCCGGGCCTTTGGGAGAATAAAATCAGTTTAGACCTTACATCCCCTTACCGAAGACCACTGGATTAGGAAGCCGGGCAGCCGGAAGGCGCGTAGCTGTCTTTCCATCCGCCACTTGATGACGGCGTTACTTCGCAGGTCCAAACACCCCCTGCAGTGCGGCTCAAGGTCACTACTGCACCGTCAACGTTGGCACCGGCATTGCCGCCTAAAGTGACTGCAATGGTCGGGGTGTCCGTGCCTCCACCTGTAACGTCCACTTGATCTTTACCATCGTTAATAGCTTCTACAAGATCAGACTCCGTCCAACCAAGATCTGTTTCACCAGTTCCTTCTGTATCATTAGAAACAATTGTCTGACCTCTCAGCAGCGAGGTCTCAGCGGCAGTTTTCAGTGCGCTAATCTCTCCAACGACACGGCTGACCTGCGAGCGAGCTGTGTAATCCTGATACTGCGGAATAGCAATCGCAGCCAAAATACCAATGATCGCCACAACGATCATCAATTCGATAAGGGTAAAACCCTTTTGAGCATGGTTCATCTGAATATTTTTCATTTAAAACCTCAGTGGTTAACGTTGATCAATTTTTGCTGGCCCGGGCCCGGCGGAGTTTTAATCCGTGACCGGCATTTTGAGCCTATTTAACTCTATGCACTGCCCGTGCCAACTCATTTAAATATCCTAAACTTTTTTACTATCATTGACTTATGAATTTCAGGACAACAAGCGCCAGCGTTAACAACGAAACAACGCCTGACTCCAAACGTCAATGGGTGACAAATCTGGTCACACCGGCTCGAAAATTTATCGATCTTGCGCCTGTCAACCCTGCCCAGCTCAGTGCAATCTACACCCAACACCTTTCCAAACCCCCCACACCCATCTAAACTCACGTCATTAGGCAAAACCTCCAATTCAGACACTTAGGCGGACTTCCTTACTCATTTTATGTCTACCAAAAACAGCAATGTAACGCTTACCGGCCTCGCCCGGCGATTCGTGGATGACGGGCTCCTTGATGAAAACACGGCGAAGGAGGCTTTTATTCAAGCTTCCCAGAACCGGATTCCGCTGGTCACTTACCTAACCCAGAATCAACTGGCGGACAGCTCGCGGCTGGCGTTCTCGGCGGCGATGGAATTCGGGGTATCGGTTCTTGATCTATCCGCGTTCCTGCCGGAAATGCTGCCGGAAAAAGTGGTTGATGAGAAACTGATTCGGAAGCATCACGCGCTGCCCCTATTCAAAAGAGGCAACCGACTCTTTATTGCCGTGTCGGACCCCACCAACATCCAGGCCCTGGACGAGATCAAGTTCAATACAGGCCTTAGCACGGATGCGGTGCTGGTTGATGACGCCAAGCTGCGGGACGCCATTGATAAGTATCTGGAGTCCCAGGATACCACCATGGGTAACCTGGACGATGCCGACTTGGAAGGTGTTGAAACGGAGGGTGGCGAACAGGATGACGATGGCGCCGTTGTTGCCACGAATGAGGTGGACGATGCCCCGATCGTAAAGTTCGTGAACAAAATGCTGCTGGATGCGATTCGCGGTGGCGCTTCAGACGTTCACTTTGAACCCTACGAAAAAGTCTATCGTGTCCGATACCGGACGGACGGCATTCTTAAAGAAATGTCCAAGCCCTCCATTAAGCTGGCGCCGAAAATTGCCGCCCGCATAAAAATTATGTCGCAGTTGGATATTTCCGAACGCCGGGTGCCCCAGGACGGCCGCATCAAGATGAAGCTGTCCAAGACCAAAGCAATCGATTTCCGGGTTAACACCCTCCCTACACTGTGGGGGGAAAAAATCGTTTTGCGGATTCTGGATCCAAGCCAGGCGCAGATGGGCATTGATGCGCTGGGCTATGAGGACGACCAGAAGCAACTTTATATGGAGGCACTGGAACAGCCCCAGGGTATGATTCTGGTGACGGGCCCAACGGGATCTGGCAAAACGGTATCCCTTTACACCGGCCTGAACATTCTCAATACGCCCGAGCTGAATATCTCAACGGCTGAGGACCCGGCCGAGATCAACCTGGAAGGTGTGAACCAGGTGAACGTAAACAACCGGGTAGGGCTCGGGTTTGCCGAAGCCCTGCGCGCCTTCCTGCGCCAGGACCCTGACATCATCATGGTGGGCGAGATCCGGGACCTGGAAACGGCCAATATCGCCATCAAGGCCGCCCAGACCGGCCACCTGGTGCTGTCTACCCTTCACACCAACAGCGCCGCCGAAACGCTGACGCGGATGATGAACATGGGCGTGCCCGCCTTTAACATTGCCACGTCTGTCAGCCTGATCATTGCCCAACGACTAGGCCGCCGGTTGTGTAAATCCTGCAAACAGGAATCTGATATTCCGAGGGACACGCTTTTAGCGGAAGGGTTCTCACAGGAACAAATCGATACAGGCTTTACGTTGTACCGCCCGAAGGGCTGTGATAAATGCACTAATGGATACAAAGGCCGCGTCGGTATTTACGAAGTGGTAAAGATTACAGAGAACCTGGCCAGCATGATTATGGAAGAGGCCAGCTCTATTAAAATTGCGAAACAGGCTCAGGCCGAAGGCTTCCGGACTTTGCGGCAATCTGCCCTCAGAAAAGTCATCGAGGGCGTGACCAGCCTTGAAGAAGCCAACCGCGTGACGAAGGATTAAGAAGTATGGCTGCAAAAACAGAAAAACTTCAGGCGTTTGTCTGGGAAGGCAAAGATCGTAAAGGCAACAAATCCAAGGGCGAGGTATCTGGCACCAACCTGGCACTGGTAAAAGCCCAGTTGCGCAAGCAAGGCATCATGCCGAATAAAGTAAAGAAGAAACCAAAGCCACTTTTCGGCGGCAGCAAAAAAATAACGCCGTTTGACATTGCCATGTTCACGCGGCAGATGGCGACCATGATGAAAGCCGGTGTGCCACTGATCCAAAGCTTTGACATTGTGACCGATGGCCTGGAGAACCAGGGCCTGAGGGAGCTTATTTCGGCCGTTCGGAACGATGTCGCATCCGGCACCAGCTTTGCCAACGCCCTGCGCCGCCACCCCAGGCATTTTGACGATCTGTACTGCAACCTGGTGGATTCCGGCGAGAAAGCCGGTGCACTGGAACAGATGCTGGACCGAATCGCCATGTACCTTGAGAAAACCGAAATTCTCAAGAAAAAAGTCAAAAAGGCAATGACCTATCCGATCGCCGTTGTGGTGGTCGCCATTGTGGTGACCGCCATTCTGCTGGTCAAAGTGGTGCCGCAGTTTGAGAGCCTTTTCCAAGGCTTCGGCGCTGATCTGCCGGTATTTACCCAGTTCATTATTGGGATATCGGAGTGGATGCAGCAGTGGTGGTTTATTGTGCTTCTGGGCATCGTGGGTTCTATATTTCTGTTTAAAGAGGCAAAGCGAAAGTCGCAGAAGTTTTCTGATGTTGTCGACAAATACGTGCTTAAACTGCCTATTGTTGGCGAAATCCTAGATAAGTCAGCCGTAGCCAAGTTCGGTCGAGTTCTGTCAACGACCTTCGCTTCAGGTGTGCCACTGGTTGATGCGCTGGACTCTGTAGCCGGGGCCACAGGCAACGCCGTATACCGGGATGCAGTTCTTAAAATAAAAGACGACGTTTCAAGCGGCACCCAGTTGCAGGCATCCATGAAAACCACGGGCGTATTCCCGGTGATGGCTGTTCAGCTGACCTCTATTGGCGAGGAGTCCGGTAACCTGGACGAAATGCTCGAGAAGGTAGCTGACCATTATGAAGGCGTGGTTGACGACATGGTCGACAACCTGACTGCCCTGATGGAGCCCATGATCATGGCTGTTTTGGGCGTGCTTGTCGGCGGCCTGATCATCGGCATGTACCTGCCAATCTTCCAGATGGGTCAGGTCGTCTGACAGAATGCCACTATTCGATACCTTGTTTGCAACGCCGTGGCTTCTGTTCACGGCGGTTGCGTTCGTCTCTCTCTGCGTTGGCAGCTTCCTGAACGTCGTCATCCTCCGCCTGCCCAAAATGATGGAGCAGGACTGGCGCTGCCAATGCGAGGAGTTTCTGGAGCTACCGGAGGAAGGTCGCAAACCGGCAGAAACCGTCACCCTCTCCTCCCCGGCTTCAACCTGCCCGTCCTGCGGCCATAAAATCAGGCCCTGGGAAAACATCCCGGTAATCAGCTATGTGTTGCTGAAGGGCCAATGCGCGTCCTGCAAAACCGGCATTTCGCCGCGCTACCCTGTCATTGAAGCTGTCACAGCCGTTTTTTCCCTGGTCACCGTTGCGGTCATCGGGCCCAGCTACGCTGCGCTCTGGGCTCTGTTGCTGGTGTGGACACTGGTGGCCCTGACGGTCATCGACTTTGACACGCAGCTACTACCAGACAGCATGACCCTGCCACTGATGTGGTTGGGCCTGGTGCTCAACTATTTCAACACCTTCACGGATTTCAACAGTGCTTTCTGGGGCGCGGTTGCCGGTTATCTCTCGCTCTGGTCGGTTTACTGGCTATTCAAACTGGTCACCGGCAAGGAAGGCATGGGGCACGGAGATTTCAAACTGCTGGCGGCCCTGGGCGCCTGGCTGGGCTGGGAGCTGCTGCCCGCCGTGATTCTGCTGTCTTCCGTGGTGGGGGCCGTGGTGGGCATCACCCTGATCGCCCTTCGCAATCATGGCCGTGAAGTTCCGATTCCGTTTGGCCCCTATCTGGCTGCCGCAGGCCTGCTATGCTTGTGGTTCGGGGCAGACATTCTGGTTGCCTGGTACGCGTATCTGGGGGTTTGATGCAGATTGTGGGGCTAACGGGCGGCATTGGTTCCGGGAAATCCACCATAGCGCGCCTGTTTGCCGACCAGGGCGTGCACTTGGTAGACGCGGATGACGTCGCCCGTGAGGTGGTCGAGCCCGGCACCCCGGCGCTGCAGGCCATCGCGGATCACTTCGGACCTGCCATTCTTCTCGAATCAGGTGAGCTGAACCGTCCGGAACTGCGCTCCCGAATTTTCCAGGATGAACCCGAGAGAAAATGGCTTGAGCAGTTACTACACCCACTGATCCGGGAAGCCATACTTGAGCAATTGAAGCCACAGAGCTACGACTTGCCCTACACCCTGCTGGTTTCCCCGCTGTTGCTGGAAACGGATCAGCACACTCTGGTAGACCGGATCGTGGTGGTTGATGTACCCGTTGAGGTGCAAATCGAAAGAACGGTCTCCAGAGACGGCAACACGCCGGAACAGGTCCAACGAATTATTGATGCCCAGATGTCACGGGATAAACGTGTTGGAAAAGCCGACCACATCATAACCAATGCCGGCGGTGTTGAGGATGCGATGGCTCAGGTTGCAAGCCTTCACGCGAAGTTTGTGGATGAATTACAGCCAAGACTATGAGCCGACACCACGCCCGGCCTGCCGCCGACGCCCTGACACTGACCCCCATCGCCGTAACGCGGTCGTGTTTCAAGGACAAGTTCGGGGTTCCCCGCCAGCCGGGCCTGACCCGGCACGCCCACGCCCAACTGGTCATTGCCTCGCCCTTTAATCGGGAAGACGCCTTCAGAGGCCTCGAAACCTCCAGCCATTTATGGCTGATTTTCCAGTTTCACGAGGCCGTTCGTGCAGAATGGCGCCCTGTCGTGAGGCCGCCCCGACTGGGCGGTAACCGAAAGGTGGGCGTATTCTCCAGCCGCTCACCGTTCAGGCCGAACAGCCTGGGCCTGTCGGTTGTGCGCAATCACGGCATAAGCCGGGACGACGACGGCAAGCTGATCCTGAACATCAGCGACCACGACCTGATCGATGGCACCCCTATTCTGGATATCAAGCCGTACCTGCCCTTTGCCGACTCGGTGCCACAGGCCAGCCTGGGTTGGGCGGATTCTGCCCGCACCGACAGACGCCCGGTGGACTTTCTGCCCGAGGCAGAACAGCAACTGGCAAATCTGCCTCCCGACAAATATCCGGAATTCAGGGCACTGATTGAAGACGTGGTTAGCTACGACCCCCGACCTTCCTTCCGCCGGGGCCGTGATGAAGATCGTATCTATGGCGCCCACCTGTATGACCTGAACGTGCGCTTCCGGTTTGTTCGGGAACATTGCGTCGAGCGTGTTGAAGTGCTGACGGTCTGTTAGACTCTTAAACTCGTGTTTTACGACCTCTTTGTAACACAGGGACTGTGCCTTGCCTCCGATCCGGGTTAACAGACGAACAGGTGTGCGGCCGCTGGCGGCGAGGCTGCTGATTTATGTTCTGCTGTTCAGTGCGTTGCTTTCCGTGGCGGCAACCGGGATACAGATGATTGGCGAAGTGGACCGTCGCACCAGCGAACTGCAGAGCACCCAGGAAAAAGCCGCAGAACTGGTTTCCGGCAGTATGAGCAACAACCTCTGGCTGATGAACTACGCTGAAGTCGCCAATAGCCTTGACGACATGCGGGCGATTCCCGTCATACAGCATGCCCGGGTCATCACCACCGGCGGCGAGGAATTCAGCACCGGCACCTACCCCGAAGGCCGGGTCATCACCCAGTCGTTCCCGTTGATATTCAACCGTACCAACCTGCACAGTGACGGCGCCATGGGCACCCTGACCCTGACGTCGTCGGTAGAAACCGTCTATTCGGAGATCCGTGACCGGGCGTTGATCTTGCTACTGTTCCAATCGCTTTTCGTGATGCTCGGCACCTTCGGCCTGTTGCTGATCGTGCGGTTTACTCTGTCCCGGCACCTGGAATCCATCGCAGATTATGCCGCCCGCCTTAACCTGGATGCGCTGATTGAACCCTTGCACCTGAAGCGTCGGCCGCCGCGCCGCAGCGACGAACTGAGTGAACTGGAACAGGCTCTGAATACCATGCGGCTTCAGCTGCTGGAAGACACCCGCTCTCTGCGCCAGAATACCGTTCAGTCCCGGGACGAGCGCGACCAGGCCATTCGTGCCAACAATGCCAAGAGCCAGTTTCTGGCCAACGTCAGCCACGAGCTGCGCATTCCATTGCAGTCGGTCCTGGGCTACGCCAACCTGCTTTCGGACACGCCCCTGGATACCGACCAGAAAGACTACGTTCATACCCTTTTGAACGCCTCGGAGAGCCTGTCGGCCATCATCAACGATTTGCTGGACATCTCCAGCATGGAAGCCGGCAAGCTGATGCTGGAAAACCTGCCCTTTGATCTGCGTGATACCCTGAACGATCTGGTTCATATGCTGGGCGCACGAGCCCGGGAGAAAGGCCTGGCCC
>Ga0307976_1000407_pt1 | contig 24669 bp, 19 predicted proteins | sample OrgLakmetagen919_FD_201836 | JGI IMG/M metagenome (GOLD analysis project Ga0307976, IMG submission 201836) | Saline water microbial communities from Organic Lake, Antarctica - #919 | ecosystem: Environmental > Aquatic > Non-marine Saline and Alkaline > Saline | place: Antarctica: Organic Lake... | reverse complement strand
CCCAAGTGGTGGGTTTTTTTGCTGTTTTGTCGCTGCTCATTTTAACAAATGAGGGCCAGATATTCTTCTTTCTTTAGCGTTGTTTAGCTATTAAACCCACTCGTTTCCAGAGTTTTGCAATTACCTCGTGTTTTTCCTTTTTTAGCTGATCCTAACGCTCCAAACACCGGCGCAGCTCTGCTGCGCCCGCGTGCTTTAGCTTGTTAGAAAGCATTAAGCGCCAGTTCACATCATAGAGAATTTAATATTTCTCTGCGTTTAGCTGCATACTCAGCTTCCGTAATCAGGCCCTTGTTCTTTAGTTCTTTAAGATTACCCAGGCGAGAGGCAACACTTGAACTCATAAGTGGTTTGGTTTTTTTGGGTGATTCGTTGTTTGATGAGGCTCCTAATTTGAGTTCAAGTAGTGCAGCTTGCATCTTCGACAGAGCGTCATTCATTGCCCGTTTTCCAGCAACACCATGCTCACTTAAACGCTCAGCTGTTTCAGCGGTACCAACCCCAACAACGCGAGGAGTCGCTATTACTGCCCCGTTTTCATCACGGACGCTATTTGTAAGGTCGACGGTGAAATTGGTTGGTGGCCAAGTGAAAAATCCTGTGCTACCCGAGCTAGTCACTATTTGTGGTTGAATAACATAATCAAGCCCTAGCTGCTTAGTTCGAGAATAATCAGGTGTCGAACGCAACTGCACCACACCGGAGAAAACATTGGATAGTACTCGCTCGTACCCAGTTTCAATGTCTCGATATGGGAAGTACCTGACGTTGTCGCCGCCGCCACCTAGAGTTGTCACTTCAAGCGATAGAAGCTCAGAGGGTATGTAATAGCCAACACTCACAGACCTGTTATCAAAACCATGAGATAGGCTCTCAATTTTGGCAATCTCTGGTGCAACAGTAATTCGGTGTGCACACCCGGACAATGCGCCAACGAGAGCGATCGACAATAATATTTTTAGTAACTTCATTTAAATTTCCCAGTATTTTTCTGTAATAGCCTAACGCCCGCAGCATGCGCGGCTTAGGAATGTAGGCGAAACTGGAGGAAGTCCAAGTCCCCCTTGAAATTCTTGTTATGTGATGTATGACTTGATTATATTTATTATCTCTTTATTCTCTTGCTTAATAGCTATCTCAATAGGTGTTTTGCCCCAATCATTTACGCTATTATATTTCGCACCTGCTTCGAGTAACCATTCAACTATATCGGCTCGTTTATTTTTTACAGCAACGTGAAGAGGATATTGTTCGCAGGCATCGAATTGGTTTATTAATAATTTAATTTCGCTATTAGCCTTATCCGATAGAGAATTTGAAATATCTAATTTAGAAGCACCATCTTCAATCATAATCACTAAACCTTCTACATCATAAATATCTTTCCAACACGATTTCTCTAGTGGTATAGGCTCTTCAACTGGGATACTGTTAACAATATGAACATCATCCTTTAATGACTGCACTCTGAGCTTTATATATTCTGAAATTTGTTTTTCACTATTTCCATTAGCTGCTTCTAAGGCTTTTAGCCATAAAGCTGAGTTATGAATGCCCTCAGCCATTTCAGAAGCTACTGAAGCATATAAATTTTCCTCATGCTTTCTATTTATTACGGCTTTAGATTTTAATTTGTGAAATAAACTCATAACTTCCTTTAATCACATAACGAGGCTGTAGAAAAACCCTTTTCAGAGCCCAACCCGCAGCCACTCTGTTGTTTTTTCAAACCCTGCGATTAACTGGCGCAAGTTTGATCATTTGCTGGCAACGCCGCAGCATTATTGATATCCGGCGCTGAACACTCTACACATGGCCGGCTGTGGCCTATATCTGGCCATATCCTAGCCCCGGTTCCGGTTTCATGCCGCTAACCGCCCATAATTCGCCAGCTTCTCAATATTGTGGACGAGGCAATACAATTGCCACTGACCCTGCACCTTCTTTTTGCTCCGCAGGCTGAAGCGATTCAGACGTTTGTTACTGCCAATGTTGCCGAGCACGGGCTCAACCACGGACATGCGATGACCGTAAATCGCTTTGCCTTGTTGGCTATCGACTCGGTGTTTCATCCAGTCGGTATACGTTGGGCCACGCTTGAGCTCTAGGGTGTAGGAGACCTGTCTTCCTTTGCCTTTGCGGTGATCTGCTGAGCTGGGATTTTGCATGCATTGGTGCTTTTTTGGGCAGTGGCGGCACTGCAATAACCGCCCTTGGAAGTGCGCTCTTGGTACGCCATCTTGGTCGATTCGGGTGCCTTCGTGGCGCAGGGATTCTCCGGAGGGACAGATGCATGTCATCATAACTGGGTCGAACTGGAATTCACTGGTCGGAATCACGTGTTTCCAACCGCTCTTCGATGGGGTTTGCGGGCGCTTACCGTACTTGGCTTTCTGGTCTGCGAACTTGGGATCACGGCTTCGGAAGCGGTTGTCCGGGATGTAACCGTTGATCTGATGTTCGTGCAGGTACTGCATATTGGCTTCGTTGGCGAAGCCGGTGTCGGCGGTCACGATCGCGCCGGTTTGATAGATGTTGTCGGCGATGCCCAGCTTTTTATAGCGACGCTGAACGGTCTCTAACACCGGCTTTAAAGTATGGTGTTCCTGGCCTTCACCGAAGGCTTGTGCATCGATGATGACCTGGTGTTTCTTGTCCACCGTGGCCACGCCGTTATAGCCCTGGATCGTGCCTTTGCTGGTGGTCATCTTGCCGCTTTCGTTATCGGTGATGTTGCTCTTCACTTCCTTGAGTCGTTTCCCCTGGCCCATTCTTGGGCTGTTCGTCTTTAGGAAGTGGTCCACTTTTTTCATGGACTCATCCAGAGAGAGCACGGTTTTCGCCCGTCGAATATCTCGGTCCAGTTCCGCTTCGGTCTCGGCCTCATCCCGCTCGTGGTGTTCATGCAGGTGATGGCGAATCAACCGTTTCAGCTTGTCCCGTTTCTCGCCCAGCTCTTTAAAGGTACCAGACCATTCCTTCGCCGCGTCTGACGACATTTTGCAGCCGTCGATCGCGAACAGTTCGTTGCCCAGGAGGCCCTGTTCATGGCACACCAGCAGTATTTGCTCGAACAGTTCTTCAATCTCATCGGCGTGCTGGCTGACAAACTTGGCCAAGGTGGTGAAGTGCGGGACTGTATCGCAGGACAGCGCTTTAAAGATGATGTTGGTCTCACAGCACCACTGGATCTCGCGGCTGGAGGTGATGCCCTTAGAGTAGGCGAATAGAATGATCTTCAGCAGAATGGCGGGATCGTAAGCCAGCCGTCCGGTGTCGTCGTTGCGGTATTTTGGGTGAAACACCGTCAGATCCAGCTTGTGCTCAATCAGGTAATGAACGGCGTGTTCAAAAGTGCCGGGCTGGAGCTGCTCTCGGTAGTTGATGACGACCATCGTATCTTGGTCGTAGTTGTAGTGCTTGAAACGAGGCATACCGACGGCTCCCTGTCTGTTTTCTCAATACTACCAAAATCGATCCGACTTGGGGTTTTTCTACAGCCTCAACGCATAGCTAATCGGCGACCCGACAGGGGCGTCCGGTGGACGGCCGCAGGCCGGGAACGTACTTGAGCGTTTTGTTAAGTTACCTATTTCGTATTTCCACTGATACATCTGGTGCATCTTCCCAATTTATTTGTTTTATATCAGTGACACATGATGATGCTGGGCGAGAGCTCTTATAAGAATTAATTCCTGAAACCTGCCCTTTATATAACCAAATAATACGATAATCATGATAACCGAAGCCCGCACCAGTTTGACAATACTGCCAAGCTTCATTATCGCCCTTAAACTGGCGGTCGTCAGGCACGCCCATAATAGATGTAATTTGTTCCTTGGTATCTCCAAAATTAACAAGTAATGATTTTTTATCGAGTGAGCCACACCCAACAAGAAAAATAGTGATACTTAAAATCATGACAGACTTCATTGGAATACCCTTGGTAACTTAACGCCGCAATAAGCGGACTAAAATAGTGGGTTAAAATGTGTAGCGAAGCGAAACGTAACCCACTGTTTTAGTTCCGTTTGATTGCCTTGTTAGGCCTTGGGTGGTAGAACTTTTCGCTTTAATGTCTCTACGTATATATTTTGAATGAGTTCATCTTGATCGTCATCCTCAGCGATAACGAAAAGCTTAACTCCATTTCTTTTTGCTAACTTAATCTTCCGCAGATCTCTTTCAACAGTTTTCTTAAATGCTTCCTCACCGCCAAAAAATTCGACAGGCTCAAAATGTTGTTTGCCATGATACTCTACAGCGATTTTCCAGTTCGGAAACCATATATCGAAATGTTGACGCCCCAGCCATGATGGTTGGCCATGCTGTATTACTTTAGTTTTAGAAAATTCATGCTCTAATTTTCTATAGAGTTCAGTTTCAGAAATCCATCCTTCACCTATTTTGGGAACACCTAATAACTCCCTTGCCTTATTTTCTGCCTCTTTAGAAATCTCTTTGATTGTTGCTAAGTGATCATAGGCGGAGTAATAGGCTTTTATTTTCCAACTTAGTGCTGGTTTATCCCATAAAGGGGCACCATTGAACAGACTGTGGCTATATAAATTTTCGTCAGGAAACCATGAATCGAAGATGGCAAACCACCCCTCATTTTTATCACCATATCGGTTAAAACAGTCAAAAATATTTTCTTTGTATAGCGCTTGATTATTAGTGATGAACTTCGTTTTCCGCCCACCAACCATTAATAAAATATCTACAGGGTTCGCAGGAAGACCTATTTTTCTTTGGATGTTAATTCTTAGATTTGAGGCGTGGGTACAAGTTCCAGTTAATATTTTAGGCTCAGTTTTATCCAAGTAGTCATCATATTTTCCAAGCCCAAGGAGACAATCATGTGCCCAAAAAAGACAGTAGCTAGATAGTTTTTCTTCATGTTTGTACAACTCAGAAATATATATTAAAAACTCTGATAGTGATTCAAACCCTTTCGAGTTCCATTTAATTAATAGATTATACAAATAGACGAAAACATAGCCAATATTACCATCTATATTGATAAACTCACCTGAGTTAAGAGATTTTTCAACCTTTTTATAGAACGCCTTCTGCTGAGCATCCATATTTTCTTCAGACGGGAAATATCCACTGAACTCTGGTACTTGCATAAATCTCCTTAGAGAGGCCTAACGCTTAGCTTAGCGGCGACCTTGCAATGGAGGCGAAGCCGCAATGAAAAGGGCGTCCGGCGGCCATCGGCCGCGTACTACAGCGACTTGTTAGGTGTGATTTTGCTCTGCCTTCTGTTGACGTTCTTTACACTCAGCTTCGTTGGCGCAGATCATGCCGCCCCCCCTTGAGGGTTATCTGTCAACTCAATTACATCAAAGATTTCGTCGCATTTTTTGCACTTACTATGACTGACCATCATTATTCCCAATAAAGCTTATATCGTTTTTGATAAACCTGTATCCCCAGTATAAGAGGACGGGAATTACAAGAACGAACAGTATTCCATCTTCTCCCTCAACAACTGCCCTAATTGGTAGGAGCGAGTATATAACTGTAATAACAATCGCAATCCTATCTTTCTTTGTCATTTCTACCCCTTAGTAGACTTGCACCTAACGCTGAGATAAGCGGCGGCTGAAAGCCGTCCGGTGGACGGCCATTAGGCCGGGAACGGACTTGATTGACATGTTAGAATCTGCTGTCGATGAAAGCTTTGGCTTCTTGCGCTGAATTGAAAGACTTTTCTCCCACCCAATACGTTAAGAAATTATGTTTAATTATTACGTTATTATAGCTAAAAAAATTGGGGGGATTTTTCTTAAAACTTGCATGTGATATTTTTTCTTTTTTTGGAGTTTCACTTACTTTTCGTCGCAGTGCAGCATCTTCTGCAATAGCTCCGACGATTTCCATTTCATCTTTAATCGACTGAACTCGATAGCGAATATATAGTGATTCGGCTTTTTCCTCTGCACCATTACAGTTTGCTAATGCTTTCGCCCATAGTCCACCACGTTTTTGCCCGCTCGACAATTCAAGAAGGACTTTCTCATATAACTTTTCCTCTTGAAGCCTCGATACAGCGAATCGTCTACGGAGTTTCTCAAACACTTTTTAACTCCCTCCTCCGAATTTTAACAGTGGCTATACCGCATTCCACGATATTGCAAAAAAGTGCGTTCTCGATAACGCCACTTTTTTGTTACGCCTCGCAGCAAAAAATCTCATATTTAACAATTGCTTAGACAACTTATTCTTGCACCGCCATGTAATCGCTTGACTTCGTGTTTCCTGGCTTGGCCTCCCAACCTAGCCGCTCACCTGTTGCTCATCAGCAAACATCATGCCTAGAAAATAAATGTTTATACTCAGTTTAATTTCAATGGCTGCGCCAACCACCGAAGATAAGCGTTCAGTGTCGTGCGACTAACAGCAAAGTGTTCAGCTATTTCTTTTTCTTACTCTTTGGGTCTACCAACATCGCCGTCGCCTTTCTGATGTCCGACTCCGATATGACAGGCTTACGTACGCCCTAGCGCCCTCAAGACCTGCAACTGTTCGCTCGCGAATAAGGCTATGTTCAAGCTCATCCAACGCGCCAAAAGTGTGGAATAGAAGCTTACCATCGATCCAAACAGGGCGGTCTCCAACTCTAAGTGCAACACCCGGTTAATGAACCCCGGATGGGGGCTTTGGGTGCGTTTGAGAAGATCCATAATGTGCATAGAGGTGCCTGTCCCTATAGACCCGATGGGAATTTGTCCAAAAAAACGCTGCATTCCGGATCATCCAGCAATGCAGCGCCCTTTGAAAATACTACAAAGCCTACCACGCACCATCAGTGGTGGACTTAACTGGCGGTGCGGGCATTGGTATCAGTTAATGCGAACCATATCGTCCCGCAAGTGTTCCGGAACTTCCTCAATCGTCATAAAGGTGAGGTCTTTTTCGCTCGACTGACTTTCGTCGCGGTTAAGAGAAACCGAAAGGGATTCTTGTAGCTTCCACATCGCGCCCGTTGCCGGGTCGATGATGAGCAGGCCAAGTACGCCACCAAAGAGGATGTTTGCCACGTACCAGCCGTCTAATTTCGAGTCGATCAAAAATGACTGACCGTCATAGCCCTCTTTCTCAAATTGAACGCTGTACGTGGCACCGTCGAAGAATCCGTTACCAGCCTTCAGTGTCAGCGTGTCCGGAGTCTGCCCTTTCATGATGGTCATGCCAGTTTCTGTGTTGGTAATAGCGAAATCGGCATCATCCGGGGAGCTGTTAATGGTTACCGGGTAATTGCTGTCACTGATGATGCTTGCACAACCAACTGAGGCCATTGTTGCCGCAAGGATTGAGACCTTTAAAAACTTATTCATACAGTTGTGCCTTATTTTTAATATATTACTCAAGTATGAAAAGATATAGCAACAACAGATAAATAACAAATTATTAATGTTTTCAATTCATAGATTACCGTTTATTTGATCACTTCGTAACCATTTAATATCTTGGTTTCATAGAATAAGCGCAGCACTTTGACCCACGGGTGGAGCAAAGAGGGCATCAAGTAGCAGCAACCGCAAGACGTCAGCCCATAGCCTCTGTTCAGCAAGCCCGGCATCCGTGCCGTGTTCCACTTGGCCCACTGGCCTCAGCCCCACGAATCCTGGGCTTCTTGCCTTCCGTGCCTCCTGTGCTTCAGCGTCGAACCTTGCTCAGACATCTTTTGCGGTCAGTGTGTCACCAACTCGGAGGAGTTCATCAAAGGTTTGCAACAGGACTTTATCGGCCTTTTCCAGACTGTGCTCCAACGCCAGCAGCGCCCTTTTTATATGCGGGAAACTTCATCAGACACAAAAAAACCGGCAGCGCAGATGTGCGAAGATTTTGGATGCCCCGTGGCCAGCGAATAAACTCTCAGGCGTTGCGGCTCTGTGCTGTTAGGGCCATGGGTGTGGCCGTGTAGGCTCTGGCTTACAGGCAGTGTAGGTAATGGTCTACAGGTCGTCAGCGATAACGTATAGGTTTTGTAGGCGGCGGCTTACAAGTTGTGTAAGTTTCTGCTTACAGGCTTGTCAGCAATCGCTTACAGGTGGTGTAGGCGCTGGCTTACGCGGTCGCACACATTCAAAGCTCTACGGCCCCACAGCCTTGCCAACGCCTTTGACTGCATTGCCTGTTAGACGTACAGGGTTTTGATTGCGGCTTGCTGGCGGGTTCTCTGGCGCGCGCAGCTTCATAAATCCGAAGTATCGGCCCCGCAAGGCATAGATCATCGAAGATGGCCACTTGGGGCTGACCCGACCCTACTCCTTGTCGCCTGTCATGCGGCTCTCTCGTACTGAGGTACGAGCAAATCGTAGGCTGAAATCGCTGTTATATTACTGCATCTGAATTACCAGGTTTCTCGTTGGAAGCCTTTTCCTCAAGGGCTTCAAGACGTTTGATCAAGCTTTCAACGCCCTTCATTTCCTGGAGCTTTGTTTCAAGCTGAAAAGCCTTCTTCTCGTACTTATTAGCCTCTTCACGAGCAGAGTCAAAATTTGCCTCGGCTATGGCTAGATTGTAACTGGAATCGGCTTTCTCAGATTCCAGTTTTTCGATAATGACGCCAGCATCCTTCAATTCCGCTTCAGTCTGCTTTTCAAGCTCTTTGAATTGCCGAGCAATCTCGGTAACTTGCCTTTCTGCTACTTTCGTCGCTGTTTTGTGAATGCTTACAGCCATTGAGCGAAGATGATTCAGGAGGGTTTGGCTGGCGCTGTTTAGTGATTCTTCAAGCTCTGCCGGTAGCTCCGTTTCAGGCATAGATTCCACAACATCCTGAGCGGTGGAGTTTTTCCAGACTGAAATCAGACGCTTCTGATCGCCACCTCCGAGCTCGATGCGTAAACGGTAGCCTGTAACTGTCCGGTCTTGATCCTTTATTCGCTTGCCTGCTTCAATGATTTTTTCGTCTGTGGAATCTACGGGGCGCATGCTTTGAGCTCCTTTGCGTGTAATTGAGATTAAGATTCTAAACGAAAGAAAAAACACAAGAAAGCAAGAAAGCAAGAAAGTAAGAAAGTAAGAAAGTAAGAAAGTAAGAAAGAAAGTAAGAAAAGAAGCAAACTAATAAGAGAAGCACGCAGGAGGATCAGCCCTCTCGCTATTCCAGACCTTTTCAAATCTGATTAAAGATGGCGCTTGGATATCGACCATGCCTGGTTCTAAGCTATAGTTTCATTGCTTAGATCGAAGGGCGCAAAGTTATACGCTCACAAAAAGGTGAAGATGAGATGTCCGACAATCAGTCTCGACAACCAACGATACAAGAGATTCGAGAAGCGCATAAGCGAGAGTCTGATCGCATCAGCGAAACGATCCGCAGTGCTACTGTTGATCAGTTGCAGTCAGGCCCCAGTATTTTCGCTAATGACCTAACGATCAAGGAACTACAGGAAAAACAACACGCTCGACTAGTGTCGATGACCGCTCTGACAGGTGTTTTTAGAATTTTTGATGCATGGGAACTCGAAGACGAACAAGTGCGCCGTCTGCTCGGAAAGCCCGATGACAAAACTTTCGCGAACATGCAAGGCGGTGCAATTTGGTCGCTACCGCATGATACTTTGATGCGAATCTCTTATGTTTTCGGGATTTACAAAGCACTCAGAATTATCTTTCCCACTGAAGACCGCGCGAACGCCTGGCCGAAAAAACCAAATGGAGCCTTTGACGGAGCTTCTGCATTGGATGTCATGCTCAACGGGCGACTAGCCGATGTCCGCCGTTATCTGGATGGTCAATGCAACGATGAAAGCGATTCAATACATCACCGGAATAACAGCGCTTAACATCCCCCTGCCTAATAGGTCTTTACCCGATTGGCATACCTGCGGTCTCACGAACGTCAAGACATGGCATGGCATGGCATGGCATGGCAGATAGCGAGTGTGAACGTGCGCTCAACGGAGTTCCTCATCGACCACGAAGATCTTTACGACGCGACAGCGGTTCTCCAGCGCTATGCACCCAAAACTCCTGGAGGAACGCTAGCTGCGACGTACGAACGAGCCGTTTTTGATCTTCTGTATCATCAGATATCACAAGGAAAAACAGTGCCTAGTTACCAAGCCAAAGATATAGACGACGGGGTTGATTTTTAGAAAGTGAATACTTGGATTCAGGCTGTTAGCCTCCCTCTTGAGCAGCGCATTGCGATACTTGATTGGTTGAACAATATTTGATCGCAACTACGAATGCGACTTTTCCGGAAATAAGATGATGAAATGAAGAAGTTTGCGGAAACGAGGCATTTCTCAGTCTTCGCGTGACTGGGCGCTCTCGAATGAGCGGCTGAAAGCTCCAGGCCCCTGAAAGTTCAGCCGGATGTGGGACGGTTTGAGGTGTTGATATACCACTCATCTAGGTTAGGCGAGATATACATGAAATTGGAATCTTTTAGAATTTCGATGGATCGGTTGCGCGACCGGTTAGAGGACTCGGATAAGGTTATTGTCTTCTTCCAGACCGGTTGCTTTGTCGGATGGCCAGAACCGTACACAATTAAAGCTTTAACTCAGATATATATGCAAGCTAATGAATCTTTTTTGATCATTCGAAAGGCGAAAAAAGACCCAAGTTATGAACCTCTTTCTGATGAAAAAAAAGACATCATAGGCGGCTTTCGAATACGGGGAGAAGTAGCCGTATTTGAATATCGTTGGCTAAATTGCACGCAGATTCGGTCAGTTTCAGATGCCACCGATTGCCCAACTAGCAATCTTGTTGATAATTGGACTCAATACGATTCCGAAATCATAGCAAACATTAGAGAGCAGATTCCGAACCACAGAATCATACTCGCTATAGGTGAGGACTCATGGAAGTCTGACGACCGTTTCGAAGTGAGCAAACGTTTGGGGGACCGGGTGATTATTACAATGCGTGAGCGCGACGCTAACTCATGGAAGGAAATTACCGCTATCGTGGAAAATCTTCCGGACAACGAGCGTGTAAAGTGCATCATCGTTTGCTGGGACGACAGAACCCAAGGCCCAGCAGAGGTTTTTTCGGTTGATGAATTCATCTCCCGCCGAAGAACCAGAAGCGCAAAATATGACATCAACTTTTGAACTTATTTTCGTCGCGAGTTCATAGTAAGCGCTTTGCAATCACACCTTGCTAATGAACGCAGGCGTGCAGTTTTGCGGTAGCAACTCGTAAACGGAGTCGTTTTTCTGCGTCGGCAGCCTCGTTAGCAAGTCTTTCAGATTGGCATAAGGATCGTGCCCATTAAATTTAGCAGACTGGATCAGTCACCATGGCGGCTAAGGAATTAGTGGAAACTATCTTAATAACTACAGTATCACGCTCAAGATGGGATTATCGGACGTGTACTCTTCTTTAAGGTCTAATGGGGCTCCGCCCCAAACCGCGGACCTCGCCGGTCAGGCAAGGGTTGCAGCCAATGACTGCAACCCTGCCAGCAGGGTATTAAAAAACACGGCGTAAAGGGTTCGAGCCCTCTCCTACGGTTGCGGGCCGCGCCAAAAAACCTTTGACGCCTATTTGATCAAAATTTAGACAAACTCGTCGTAGAACTCCCACCGCATCTCTACTCCTGCGGAATTCTGAGTAGCCGCACTTGCGCATGAAAAGAGATTTTATATCGGACTTTTTCTCGCCAATGCGAACAATTGAGCGCAGCAAGATTATCGCCCGTCGCAGCGGTTTGTTATGTCTTACCATCAATACCCACTGTTGAGTTAAAGCACTCCCGAAAATCATTGATCCAAGGTGCTGAATCATTAAAGAACGGCAGTCCGAGTACCTTGTAGCCACTCCCTTGAAAAAAAATGTGCATCTTCGCATCATTCTTCAGCTGCTTGAGGAAATCCTCTTTCCACTTATCCTGATCTGCTAGGTGACTACCTTTTGGTTCAATAAAAAGCTGCATGATCGTCTCTTTCCCATCACCAGAACGCCGAAGGAATAGTAGAAAATCAGGTTCGAATGCCTGTCCATTCTCGAATGCGAACAGCTTCACCGCTTTCTCATTCCGCAGCAGGTGGAAGTCGTCATACCGTTCGCGCAGCCGGTCGGCATGATCATTCAGGTACTTGATGAAGTGTTTTTCCTGATCGGTGCCGTAGCTGTCATCATAGGCGTGCCAGTCCTTGGCTGTTAGGTCGATCTGATCCAGCCCCGGCACATTGCTTTCGCCATTGACCCAACTCAACCCAGTCTCGCCTTCTGTACGGAGTTTCAGCGTCTTGTCGGTGAAGCATTCGCTAATTTTATGGGGCTTAAAGTCCTTCGTGCCGACATACTCCACGCTTTCGCACTTAACTCCACTTTCGATCTGGTGGAGGACGTACTGTGCGATGTCTAGTTTTTGCTGCGCAGTCAGAGCGTCGAGGTCTTCGGGCAGGCCGCGCACCGCCACTGTCACGCCGCCAAGGTAGGCGTCCAAAGCCAGAAACTGCGATGCACTGGCAAGTTTGGGGAAATAGGTCTTCAAGCTGGCGAAATGGAAGAAGTCGTTGGCGTCCATCGCGAAGCCTAGAATGGACCTGCCGAAGTCTGCCAGCTTGAAGTCACGCGCCACTGGCTCTTTGCCGAAAGGCTTTGGTGTCGCCTTGTCACCGAAAGCCGATCTTTCCGTCACCTGCCCGGTCATCAGCGTCGGATAGTTGAAACGAGGTTCGATCTTGTAGGCGTCCAGTCCCTCAACGCCTTCGCGCAGGTTCCTGATCCGGTCATTCGTCCAGACGTGTCCTGACATATAGAGGAACGATTGCCTGAAGCTGTCCTTCAGTCGCAACTTCACCGTCCGGGCGTTCTCATCCAGCATCCCTGTTTCGCGCAAGGCATTGCGAATGTCCTGAATGTATTTCGGGTTGTGGGAACAGTGGTAATGTAGCTCTTCCAAGATGCGCAGCGGATTGTCCATCGCGCTGTCGTACTTGCGCTTTTCCCGTGCCGCGTCGGGCTGATCTGGTGAAATGAACGGAAAATACCGCGCTCCGCGCCCGATCAACTGCGCCTCAGCCATGGTGGTTTTACCCACTTTGTTTCCCTTGCCGTCTCGCGTGTCGTAAAGACGCACAATGTCGAATAGGTTCAACACGTCCCAGCCTTCGTTCAGTTTATCAACGGCAAAGATCACCCGTATCTCGTTGTCCCGTTCCTCAAGCGCGTTCAATTCTATCTGTCTGTTTTCCAAATCCTTCGGGTTATTGACGTTCACCACTTTCTCAGACGCAAAATCGCCTTGCAGCTCACGGGCGAAATCGTCCGCTGCCATACCTCGTTCATCCATGATGAAGGCGAAGGCCCGCAAAAGGGTCTCATCACCCTCAGAGGCCGCCCTGAGCGCCTGTAGGGTTTCCCCAGACAGCCTGGTCAGCATTGCTGTGAAATCTGCTTCATTCTCGCCAGAGGCCGCAATGGTCTTAGATTTCATCAGTATCACCGGCTTGCAATGCAGCCCATGCGCCTCAGCCACCTTGCGGCGATACTGGCTCAGAACAACAGCCTGCAACATCCGCTCTGCTGGTGGCAGGTGAGCCTGGCGCAACTCGATGTCCTTGGAATATCTGTCCTCACGAAATTGCTTCAGCGAGTAGTCGTACAAAATTTTGTCGTGATACTTAGCTCGGATCGCCTCATGGCTTAGGTCCACGGTCGCGGTAAACTCCAACAGCATGTTCTCAGGGTGCTGGCTGAATATCTCGCTTACCGTGCCTTCCCAGCTTGCCTTGTCGTCGGCCTCACCCTTAGTCAGCGTTTTCTTGGTCTCGGCGTTCAGGTGGTGCGCCTCGTCCGAGATCATCACAACTTTGTAGTCGCGGAAGTCCTCAATCGTGACGGCGTTTTCCTTAGGGTTATGCATCCGGGTGTGCAGCCCTTGAATGGTAGTGAAGTGAATGTTGATCGCCCTATCACTCACCGCATCGAAAGTGTCCACCGCGCGGAGGTCTACCAGCTTGTCGTCAATTCGCACTTGTGGCGCGAACAGGTGCTTGGCCGAGGCGGGGTTGAGGAAGTTTTCCTTGGTTTTCTCAATGATCTGTGCAGAGTTCACGAAGAAAAGGAAGTTGCGATAGCCGCGTCGGTAAAGATCGATGATCAGCGCTGCCATCACTACCGTTTTGCCGCTGCCTGTGGCCATGTGAAACAGCAAGTGAGGAGCTTTTGGGCGAGCCTCGTATTTGTCGATGTAAAACAGCCAGCGTTCTAGCGCCGTGACCTGATAGGGTCGCATTGCAATCTGTGGAGCAAGGTTCGCGGTAATGTCAGCGGGTATATCTGCCTTGAGCGCCCCATACTTGGCTAGCGCGTCAAACTCTTGTGCAAGGCTATTTGTCATTCCTTGACCTCATAAAAAGAGCGGGTCGCAGCAGCGTCTTCATCACTGATGTTAAAGTCTGCATCGCCAAGGGAGTCAAGATTAATATAGAGGTGGTTGGCATCAAGGCAGTCCATCAACACGCGCTTGGCGTCCTCCAGCAGCAGGGCAGCGAAGTCATCGGTATCGAAAGCGTTGAGGTCTAGGTCATAACGCAGATACCCGGTCGCTTGGATGTCGGCATAGATAGCTTGCAAGATCGCAGAGTCTTGGGCGGCACCTATCCGGTCAGCAAAAGCAGAGTTTGACGCTGCAAGTTCAGCATAGACAAATGATCCACCGCCCTTCCAATCTGCGGCTTTAGACACACCTCCTTTTTCACCTCCGATGACATACTTGAGGCGCAGAGAGGGTAAGTCTTCGATGTAGTCCATCTGTTCGACGGCAATCCAACGGCGATCCATTTTTTGAGCGACTGCCGCTGTGGTTCCAGAGCCCGCAAAAAAGTCTAACACAATGTCGCCCGGCTCAGTTGCCATCGCCAACATCCTTCTTACAAGCTGTTCAGGCTTCTTTCCGCGCGGGAAATCAACGCCCCCTTCAAGATATAGATTCACTATAGGAATATCCGACCAAATATCTCCCAATGCTTGCTGATAGGTGTCATTTCCGTCCGCGTCTTTTACTATACGGTCACTAAGCCAAACGACTTCTCTGCCGTTCCATGCCCATTTTTCTAACCCAGTAGCTGTGGTAACTTTGGTCAGTTTTTGATTCCCACGGGTTGACGTGAAAGCAATAGACTTGTTTCTTACTCTATTGAAAATATTAGCAGCATTAGCGAGAATAAAATCCTCCTTTTCATCCTCATTCTTAATGCTATTGGCTTTGAGAACAGCAGCTAAGCCGCTGACCTCCCAGTCTTCTGGATCATTAGAGCCTTTTTTATCTAAAAACTTGTTATATTCGCCATCAATCTCACCCTCTGTGAACTGAGGCACGACACGGACGTCAGTGTGCCTTGTAAAGATGTGAATAAACTCTTTTATCTTCGGGGGCTTACGGTCGACGTGAGCCATTTTCTCTCCACTAACGTACGACATTTGCACGCAAATTGTGGTTAAGAAGTTAGGGAAAATCTCATCCATTAATACTTTTAAATAAGCTTGTTCGTTATCATCACATTGAACGAAAATGAAGCCATCCTTACAGAGCAACGACTTGGCAACCTCCAAACGGTTGCGCATAAAAGTTAACCACGCCGAATGATTAAATCGGTCATTATATTTGAAACCGTCATCACCTGTGTTATAGGGCGGGTCAATATAGATCAACTTCACCTTCCCAGCATACTGCGCTTTCAACGAATGCAGAGCCAAAAGGTTGTTGCCCTTAATCAGCAAGTTGTCGGCCTCGGTCACTTTACCAACCGGCTTGGCCTTGCCAGCCGCAACAGCATCGCCATCCCAGCGTTCCCAGCCTGTCAGCACTTTTGGTTCAAACAGCCGCGTTATGTCGTCTGGGGCCAGCGTCATGTTCCAGAACACCTCGTTCAGACCCTTGTCCTCCTTCGTCATGCCACCTTCCAGCACGCAATCCTTGTAGGGCCACGCCAGTACCACGTCGCGCGACTGACTCAGATAGTCGCCGCGCCCATCCGTCAGCCCGATTCGGTTCTTGAAGGCTGTGTAGCTGTCGGGCAGGAAGGCCTTGTTCGATACGAAGTTCTGAAATTTCACCTTGTCGAACACCAGCGCGCCCGCCACTTCGGTAAAGAAATGCGCCTTGATGGTGGTCGACTGCATCAGCAGCGCCAGTAGGCCTGCGTCCATTTTCAGCGCGGCCTCGGTCACCGCGTTCTTCAGGATCGCCCCGTCCGAAATAAAGGCTTGATTTTGCTGCAACAGGCTTTCAAGGTCTTTAAATAAATTTTGCAATGTTCGTCTTCCTGCTTGGTTAAAACGTGGCTGTGCTAGACATGACGTCAATATTAAGCAGCCGACTTAGGCGGGTCAGCTTATTATGGATAATCAGCACAGGAAAAAAGAGATCAACATTAACTCTCACGGGACAGATAATCTATCAATCCAGTGAGCAAAGTCTTACGCCTAAAGGCTTTCGGAGGAGCTTCCGTGACTTTTTTAAAGACTGCTGGATCTCCAATAATGTGCACTTCGGTTTCCGCCCGCGTCAGCGCAGTGTACAGCCAGCTACGGTCCAGAACCTTACCCTCTTTCAGCAGGACTATTACTCGTGGAAACTGGCTCCCCTGAGCCTTGTGCAACGTCATAGCATAGCCAAGCTCTAGCGCGTCCAGCAGGTCCCCTTTAATCTCCACCTTAGCACCGGTATCGAGCTTAACAACACCAACTACATCTCCGTCCTGATCAACACTAACAAGCTTACCGAGGGACCCGTTCTGAACACCCTCGCCGGGGTGATTTTGGGTGAAAAGAATCTGGTCGTGAAGCCTCAATTTCAAGAAGTAATCTTCCCCCTCCAAGTTAAAGTTCATCAACGGAGAATCTCCATTTGCACTATCTTGAATACGCTCATTTGCCTCCCCGACGAGCTTCCGTGTTGGTGCAATAATTCGAGAATCAGCGGGCTTGTCCAGGTACAGCTCAATGGCTTTTTTGACCGCGAGACCAATGTCTGCAACTTCGTGAAAATGAATATTCCCGGCACTTAGGGAGGCCGGGGCTTCACCTGCATTCACTTGTTTGGAGTACTCCGGAATTCCGGTGCTTCCCTTTTGGCGTTTTACGATGTCCAACATGGTGTTTGGGACGTGGTCGGAAAGAACCAGGTCATGCAGGATCTTCCCAACCCCAATGGGCGGTAGCTGACTCGGGTCACCGGTTAGGACAATTTTAACGGAGGGGTCGATGTGATTGATGATTCTGAACATCGTCGGAAGGTCAATCATCGACGCTTCATCAATAACCAGAAGCGCCTTAGATCCAGCAACAGGCTCCTCCCTCAAAAACCGTGCAATGGTCATCGTGGGAAAACCAATCAACTCGTGGAGTCGCATCGCAGCACGACCAGACAATGCAATCGCATATATGCTGTAACCGATTTTTTCGGCGGCACTCAGAAATGTCGCGAGTACGGTTGTTTTTCCCGTTCCTGCCCCGCCAGTAATGCAACTAACTCCTACCGAGAGGCTCGTCATAATGGCTAGCGTCTGCTTACTCGTCAGCTCATAAGGTAGTTGCGCGGAAACGTCACCCATAAGGCTTTCGTCGGCTTCTGATAGCGGTGTTCGCAATGCCAGTAGATGATGGATGCGCTTCGCAACGGCAAGCTCTTGTATCGCTGTTGCAGTGGGATGAAAACGGCTATCAGTCTCATGATACAGCGCAACGGTGGGCGTATTTTTGAGCCACTGGACTCCTTTCTCGCACAGTGTCTCATTCTTCAAGTAGTGAAATGCCCGATTCTTTACCTGACTGACCTTGAGCCACGTGCTGCCGCCTGACATACAATCCTTGAGAGCCTGCACCATCGCCGCGTGCATCCGTTTTTCTGGGTAACGCCTGTGCTCCCAGGCGTGACCATGAATAGCATTTAGGATTGCGTCAATTTCGTTAAAGGTAAGTCCGAAGTGAATCAACTCGAAGGGATTCTTCTTTATCGCGTCAACAGTCCCAAGTTGATGATGCTTAAGGATTCTCTGCTGCACGGAATGAGGGATCTTCGCTCTACTCATCCATACGGTATGACGCAGGTTTCTATACTTCTCATAGCCCGCATGAAGCGCCTTGATGGACTTATCCGACAGGATTTCCTGAAGTGCTTTCAGGTCTTTTGCGCTGCCTTCCGAAAGGATGCGATGGATATCTGTGCCAAACCGGCTCCAGAGCTGGCGAGCCTTTGACTCCCCAATTCCTGTAAAGGCTTTGTCTTTACTGACAAAGGTGATAAAGCTTTCCCCAGTGTCTGGCATCTGAAAATCAAACACATCGGGGTTTTTGTATGCGTGTTCGTTGGTCTTATAAGCCCCATGATCAAAGGCTTTAACCGTTTTGTGACCGCGCACTTTCCAGAGTTGCCCTGGAGTGGGATCAACTGGCAAATAAGCACTGCTTGCGACAACTGAAACGAAGTAAGTAGCGGACTTGAGCAAGTGATCATCACGGACTGGAACGCCGCGAATCACGGTGGACCAGCTGCGTCGGAACGGCACAGCAGTGACCCGTATCATCTCTTCACATGGAATCAGTTCATCGGACATTGCGTAAATACCACCAGACCATCATTGATTGCTTCGACTGTTTCCCTGCTCGACGCAAGCTTCGATCGAAGCACTTCTACTTCCTTTTCCAGCGCCGAAATACGCACCTTCAAGTCATAATTGGAGGATTCGAGTTGCGCCACACGCTGAGAATCCATGCCGGATTTTTTGGCTGTCTTATCGTAGAGTTTCGCCGCTGACTGCGCCTTGTCTCCTGACGCAGTCAAAGATGGCAATACACCTCGCTCTCTCAGCCTATCCTCAAGGTCTTTCAGCTCGTCTTTTACATTGGCGTTTTTTTTGATCGCCTGATCGCTTAAGCCTGCAAGCTTCTTAATTTCTTGTCGATTTAGTATTCCCATGGGGGCATAAACAATCTGGCGAAAGTCGTCATCTGACATTGAAGAAGACCACGCTCTGAAACGCTCAAGATAGACTTGACCCTGCTCCTTGCTCATGATGATCTATCCCTTGATATTTCTGAGGTTACCGTGATCCTGCTGAGGTAATGGTCGCTCTAATTCTTCGAGAGTTATGCCCCTATTCAAAGCGTTGTACTCCCATCGCACAAACTTTTCGATAAAGAAATTATTTGCGTTCCGAAGCGCAGTAAGCTCGCTCGCAAGCGCTTCAATACGCTGATGCGCCACGTTAATACTATTGGGGCGAGCGTAGTTCTGCCCCTTAACTTTCAACCGCTTTTTCGTGAGCCCATAGGTTTCCTTTATTTCTTGTTTTCTGTCGAGTGCTTGCCGCGTGGTCGCGATATCCAACTGGTCTTTACAAGAATCGACAAGGAGATCCCACGTTAGCTCATAGCTCCATTTGTGGAGCATATTCACGATTTTCCTCACATCATCCTGATTTAGATGCCTCGCCATAGGTTACCTCCCGAGCATCCCCATCAGACGCTTTAAGTCATGCGTTCTCTTATCCTCTGGCGCTGCTAATGCGGGCTTGTTAGAGCTTATTGACTCGCCTCGCATTTCAAGTGCTTGATTGAGTGGTGTGAAGCCATCATCAACCGCCTGAATTACCGCGCCGTCCTCAATGTTCGGATCTTCCATAAAAGCAATGATCTGATTAGCCGCCTCAAATGTCTTCATGTAGTCATTCAGCCATCTATCCGCGCCATAAAAGCCCTCTTGGGCCGCGGCTGCGGCTTTATCGAGCTGGACCTTCATATGATCTCGCTCAAACTTGATGCGCTCCAGCTTCACGTCATCTCCTTTAATACACTTGTGCTCTTTACAAGTGAAACACCCCCGATATTTATAACAGGGCTCCATCGCGAAATCGTGCTCACACATACCGTAAATAGTGACGTGAGCAATGCGATCATTGCTTTCATCGCCTCCAATTTCGGAGACCAGAATGGGCTGTTTATTGCGCGACCGTTCGACAAGGCTAGTTGACTGAGAGCCCAGCCCCACCTTTCTCATATCCGTCACTTCATCGTCCGGTGTTCGGTGGTTGTATACCGCGTTCTGGCTAAGATCGGCACGACCGGACCAGCGGGCGATCTCAATTTGTCCCACGTGGCCCTTTTGCGCGATCGTGTTAAGCCAGTGACGAAATGTGTGGGTCGTCATCACATAGTCGCCACCGATATAGCCCCAACGCATAAAAAGATTGGTGCCATTCGGTCGAGTTGCCGGAACACGAGTAAGATCATTGTTGATCGTACTGTTGGAGAACTGCATCAAACTAAACGGTAGTGTTGGCCGGTTCGTCGCCGTTCCCAGGGCATTTTCAAAGAAACAGAACAGTGCGTCGCTGCACTTCGTTATTTCCTTTTCACTCACGTACGGGAATGAACTTGGAAGCATGTATTCACGCAGCACGGCGTTCAGCTTCCGAAGCGTAAGAGCACACGTGCTATTGCTGCTATCGTTTTTTAGGCTATCAAAAGCTTCATTCATTATTTGCCAAGTTTTCGGATAACGGCGTTGGTTTTTCTCAAGCTGCTCAATTCTTTTTTTGAGATACAGATTTAGCTTCCCCACGCTGCTCTTGCCAACATCTTGATTGAGCGCAGTTAAAACCTGCGCAGGGGTCAACTGTACGTCCTGACTGACCTTTGGGCACTCCGAGTGAGGAGGAAACTCGTTTGGATTTTCTTCCAACCAACGCGCCAACGCTCGCGGCTCTTCAGTTATCTCTCTAATACGCCTTACCGCTTCTTTGTAGAGTGGGGCCATCGTCGCAGGAATAGGCTTATCGTGGTGTCCAAACCCTTTTTCACCGTACCATTGGACGAAAAGTTCTTTCTTGCCAGCTTTGGTTTCTTTTTCTACGAACGGGTCTACGAGAGCTTCAACAAGCTCACCGATTCGAGATGGAGCACACATCAACATCGCCGCTGAGGAAGACGTGACAATGTCGCGTACAGCTGTGGGTCGGCTGGCAAATATTTCCGCTAGAGCATCCAGAGATGCTTGCGAAGGCAGCTTCTTTTTTGCATCGTCTGAACGTTCTCTGTGCCCGTTACTCAAGTCCTTATGCTTCTTGATCGGGTTTTCCCAGTTCAGCGGCCTAACAACCAGCTTCATCTCGGTAAGAAACCCCGCAAGATGCTGTATCGCCTGTCCGATCGTATAATCTCGGCCTTTCGCGTTATGCTCTTTAATCACTTCAGCCGCTCGATCAAGGACGGTTTCATCCACTAGGGTAATGTTGGCACTGCCGCGCAGTTCAATGAGAGCAATTTCAACCGCACGGATGGCGGGCACCTCTGTAATGTCGCCCGTATTGTTTAGTGACTGACGGTAGAGCGTGTAAGCCTTGGCAAACTCAATAATTTCATCATCCAAGATCTCTTCAGAACTCAGAGAAACGCTCGCGCGCTTCCTCAATCGGTGTGCGCCGACTCCTTGCTTTACAAACGAGACGCCGAGCCATTTGCCCCAGTTGACAGCACCCCAATCGAGAGGCTCGGTTGGATGATCAAATGCCGTGATCCGTTTGGCTTCCGCGATAAAATATTTGACCTGCTGCTCAGCTGAGAACCTTTCACGGGGCTTGAATAAAATGAAATCACCCACGATCAGCCTCCTTTTCTATGTTTTGCTTCATTTCAGCGCAGCGATTAATCACATCCTCAACGGCTAATATCTGCCGATCCAAAATGCCCGCCATCGTCTCATCACCGGTTAGGGCGAGCGTGCTTTCTCGCTCTTCGTACAATTCGATAAGCACCTCTTCATGGGGAGCATCAAGCCACGGCTGAAACTTCACACAGGTGTAACAAGCAATAGGCGCGTGAGCGCCACAGAAACCCATTTCACCGCAGTTTCCGATATTGCCCTCTCCATCTTGGGTTCGCACTCGGCTTCTTGGGTCATTGCCCCTGAGCGCTGATTTTTCGTTCTTTACAAGCACACCCGCAAACGCTTGCGCCATCGGAGCCAGCAATTTTCCAATTCGCATATCAAGACGTGTCGCAAACTCGGCAGAGGTTTCCGTGTACACACCGCAATTCTGATGGTCGTTGTGATCCAAGGCGATCTGAATCACAGCTACGCCGTGCCCTTCGCGTGCTAGATCAGTTCCCATAGACCGGCGAAAGCGTGCCGAAGTCAGATGCAGTCGCATCCCAGTTCGCTCAGAATAAATGTCGATCACTCTCTCAGTCACCTCCAAGAGGTCTGAAAAACGTTCCCTTGTAGAGTGATGATGAGGGGTGATATCGTTTTTCGAACGAATTATTTGACCTCTAAACGCATCAAAATTAGAGAAGACTGGCAGGCAGTCAGATACAGAATCAATATCAGGTTGAAAAACAGAAAGCTGCTCGACGACATGATGTTTTTGAAGCATCGTGGCGTTGTATAGATCTTCCGAAATTCCAAACTTTGTAAAGGCCTCTCGATAATCAACTCCTCTTTGCTTGGCTCTCGGCATGTTCACACTAAACTTGCCGTTTTGCTTCGTGAAATCACCAAATACCAGCTGAACGGCCTGGCTTCGCCGGACACCTCGCTGAGCTAACATCAGCGTTGCCAAGTACGGCGTAACTTCAAGCTTTCGATTTGCAAATGCGTTGTTAATGCCCGTGATGGTTCCCTGCATCTCAATCGGCGTATAAGGCCCCGTAAATGGGCACTTTTCTCTTACCGAACGACCTTTTTCATTTCCCGAAAGTTTGACTTTAACGGCTGCTGAAATGAATTCATCACTCACACCCCAGAGCCCCGAGTGATGCCAGTAGCGAAAAAACCCCCGAATTGTAGCGAGCTGATACTCCCTGGACTTACCACGATTTGCTTTAAGAGAGATAAACTGAATAGGATCGAGAATATTTGTCAGCTGATCAGTCGAATTAAAAATCATACTGAGATAATTGATGATGTTATAAACTGCATCTGCGCTGTTTATTGATGCATAGCGCGCTAAAGCGAGCCTAAAATAAGGGCGGTGGGCGAGTATAAATGCGTTCTCGACTCTATTTAACAACGAGTGCGATTTATCTTGAGAACTGAGCGACCACGTATCCGCTGAGGGGATAAATTCTTCTCCTGCGCGACTGACGTGTGTCGCTAACAAAAGCCTCTGAAGGTCTCCATAGTCGATTTCTACCGCATAATTATTATTCATCATTCATCGCCCTTATTAGCTATACTCGGCACTACACCCTTCAGCGCGTCAGCGCGCTTAGCCATTACCTTATTTGCAACTTCCTTGTGATAACGCTTGTTATAGAGCTCCTGCATGGAACTGCCCGGTTTCCAGCCCATCAAATCGGTACGGACACTTTCATCCAACCTCATCCGCTCCTCCGGCGTCATATCTTGCCAACCTTCGATGTTTTCGAGCATGCCTGAAAGGCGGTAGTTCATGTGGTGACGCAGCAAGTGTGTATGAGCCCCTTTCATCACCGGAAATGCCTTCAAGAACTGAGTAAAGATGTACTGGCACCCGGCTGACGAAAGTGCATTGCCCTCATCGCCGCCATGATGAGCAACGAAAAGAACAGGATGCTTTCGTGCGGCTTTCGATCGGCCTCGAATTTCCATCACATAAAACGCAAGCACTTCGACCAGCCCACTCGGGATTGGTATATCCCTTTCTTTGGTTTTTTGGAGCGGCTGATAGGTTCGAGGATCTCTAGGATCATGATGACGCCGCCTGATTTTCACGAGTCCTTCCCCGAAATCGATATCTTCAACGTAAAGGCCTAACAACTCTCCCTTCCGGATACCGGTTTCGTAAAGAACGTGCATCATTGCCAAATTCCGGCACTGCACTGCCTCACCTGTAAATGGGCTTTCGGGGTGGCCAGGCTTCAACTTTTCCAAAAGAACATCAACCTGCTCATCAGTGAGCACTTTCTCTTCCGTCTTATTTAAGTGCCTCCGACGCTTTGGAATATAACCTTTAATCTTCGCCTTCAAGCTCTGCGCCTGAACGTCTCGGTCTTTTGCTGCTGAAACCAGGGTATACAGAAACTGTATGTAGGCACTTATTGTCTTCAAGCGAAAACGCTTAACTTCATTATCGACGTAGCTATAACCAGTCCTTAGAAGTTTTACACCAGACTGTATTTTTCTGATCGTTTCTAAAGAATATCCGGAAAAATCTACAAGACTTTGAATTTCGATATCAGTAAGAGGCTCGTCATTTTTGAGACGATCAACAAGAAGAATACCGGAGTCGACTTCCCAGTATGAAAGGACACGCAACTCGTTGAGTTGATTTCGCTGAGTGCTCGGAGTATTGCTGCGCAACCTTCGAGTGACGTAATAGGTGGGATAAAAAACAGGAACATTATCAATCAACGGGAGACAGATGCGTTCTCCATTTTCAAATCTCATCATCCTGACTTTCCACATAAAGAGCTCCGTAAAACGTTACTTTTTAGATACTAGAAGCCCCGCAAAAAAAAGTCAATAAATAAATTACAATTATTCTGGCGACTAGAAAAAATAAAACCCCGCAAAAGCGGGGTCTTAGAACTTAACATAACGCCAAAACGTTACACTATTCATCACCTATCGGCTAAAACGGGATATCATCGTCAAAATCATCCACCGGATCCGGCATGGTGTTTTTCTGCGGCGATGACGGCGCATTGGCCGGTTGTTGTTTGTAGTTTTCGTTCTGCTGGCCCTGATTGTAGCCGCCG
>Ga0307976_1000403_pt1 | contig 24824 bp, 23 predicted proteins | sample OrgLakmetagen919_FD_201836 | JGI IMG/M metagenome (GOLD analysis project Ga0307976, IMG submission 201836) | Saline water microbial communities from Organic Lake, Antarctica - #919 | ecosystem: Environmental > Aquatic > Non-marine Saline and Alkaline > Saline | place: Antarctica: Organic Lake... | reverse complement strand
CTTGTAAACTTCCTGTTGAAAATGAGCGAAACTCTATTCCCGCATTAAAATCCATTAAGAAATAAGCATCGGGCGGCGTACTGATATCTACCAGTTGAACAGTGTTTTGACCATTTTGAATACTTTCAAAAGTGAAATTATTATCGGGATAGCGCGTTTGTCGAAAGGTCCAATTTCCGCTTAAGCTTAAATTAAAATTGTTCCAATGGGCATTTTTATAACCCAAGGTGTTTTTCCAATTTGCCGGCGGCATATTGATGAGTGGCTTAGCCTTGGTTGTATTTTGCCCATAGACATAAGAAAACTGGGTATTGAACTGAAAATCCTCATCAAATTTATAGCGTGCATCTATATCGATCCCGGCGAGGAAAGCATCGATCTGCTTGAATTCCCAAACTGGAAAAGCACCACGGATTGTGGTTAATAAACCCGTGGGCTCTATATTGATAAAATCCTTGACTGAATTGACATAAGGCGTAATATCGAACTGCCAGTCCTTTGCTTTCCGCTGAAAACCCAAAGTAACCTTATGTGAATATTCTGGATCGATGCGCAAATCGCCAAATTCTATGGTCGCCGACGAGTGGTGCAGGCCATCAGAAAACAACTCTGCAGGGTTTGGCGGGCGTCCGGCAAGTGAATAATTCAATTTTAAGCTATACTTTTTATTCCAGCTGTAATTCACACCTGCTGTTGCTGAAGGGGTTGTGAAATCAAAAACCGGATTGGTCAAATATTGCGAATTTACCTCATCAATAATCAAATCTGAAAACCCCTGATCATAGCCTAAACGTTCCCAACGGTTAATGAGATAGAATTTTTTTGAATCTAAATGCCGATAATCGAGCCTGAAACCAGCTTCTGCCTGCCAGTTGTCGTTAAATTGATAATCGCCGCTCACAAAACCGCCAAAATCTGTCTGGTCATAATCTGGGATCAACCGGCGCACGCCAGTATCTGGATCTGCAAAATTGTTCTGAAAACCTGCCTGCAACCCAAATTTCAAGGAATAATAATTGCGCTCATCAACATTGAAAACCGTTTTGAACTGGTGCGTTGTCAACTCTAAATCCACAGCAGGTTTGTCCTTGTCATCGCCACGGCGGATATCAAATTCTAAACGCTCATTTTGCTGAAAACTGTATTGCGCGGTCAATTTCCCAAAACCGGAAAAGCGTTTATAGCCTTCTATTTTAGCCAAATGATGCTGCAAATCCTGTCGGGGCGGGTTCAGGTCATAAGAAAAATCACTGATGAAATTTGGCTCTTGACTATTAATTGCTGTGACCAAATCCCCGGCATTGCCGATGTGTGAAGGCCGCAATATCCCGATTTCGCTGTTGTATAAACTGTAATAGGCATCAAAGCCATATCCAAATTTATCCAAACCCACTTGCAAAGAGAAATCCTGTTCAGTGTTACCGGTGTTGCTCAATGCATAATCTGGCGCGCGGCGGTCACCAAATTTTTTCAGCGTTCCCTGCACGCGGCCATACCAGCCGTTTTGATAACTTTTTGTCAAGCTCGTGGATAATGATCCGCCGCGACCATTACTTGAACCTGAACCGATTGTTTTTCCAAAAAGCGAATCCTTCAATGGAATATTTGGGGCATCGGCAATGACCGCTCCGCCAACGGCACTTCCGCCATACTCCAAAGCCGCTGCGCCCTTCACAACCGAAAGTTTCCCAATGGAATTGATGTCAATATTTGGCGCGTGTTCCATTCCCCATTCCTGATCCTGCATTTGCACACCGTGGTTTACCATCATCACGCGGCTACTGTGAAAGCCCTGAATGATGGGCTTTACGATAGAGTTTCCTGTTTTTAAAGTGGATACACCGCTCACTTCTTCCAGGGCATCCCCAAGGTTTTTAGAACTGTAAGATTCCAGGGTTTCTTGGGTGAGCGATGCTTCCTGAGCCGTTGCCGTTGTGTTTTGATTTCCTTTTTTCCCACTTATTTTTACAGTATTCAATTCCTCAAGATGGTGTTCTAAACGAAAATTTTCACTGTTGTCACCCTCAACTATCGAAATATTCTTTTGGATTTTTTCACATTGTGGATGGGTAACTTCGACCTGTTTCTTGCCCGTACACAGATTTTTAATTTCAAATTCCCCTGCGTCATCGGTGTAACTGAATTTTCCGCTTTCCCTAAAATAAACGACAGCATTGACCAAAGGTTCCCCTGTGTGAAAATCAATTACTTGTCCTGAAAGTGTGTTCTGGCAGTCTTGCGCCAATGCGACTTGACCAATGACCAACCCGATCAGGGCGATCCATAGAGTCTTCATAATAAAAATGGAATTTGAAAGTATGCGGAAATGACACCTAATTGTTTAATTCAAACAAATTTCTGAGCGAATGCTGTTTATAAAAATTCCTCAAATATCATCTTTACTTCGATAGTATATATCCTGAAAGCAGCAACGCATTGGATAAAACAATCGGTTCAAAATATTCTATTGAAGAGTAAAAAACATTTAAACTGAGCCAAAAAAGCTTAGACTATCAAAAAATTGTGTCTGTGGAAGTATTTTCGCAATATAATTACTTAAAAAGTGAAATCAGTTTTAAGCAATTTCAGGCGGGGGACGATTTACCAGAAGGCAAACCGGGGTTTTAAAAGATTGTAATGATTGATAATGAGAGGTGTAAATGGGTTTTGGGGCCAGGGTGGGATTTTCAATCGCATCCATTTCCGCAACTGGTAAAACTGGGGTGTTTTGATCTTTCCCAGAAATATGACACCAAACACAATTGTGTGCATCCTGAGCACTGTCGTGCGTCAAGCTGTGTAATCCTGCGGTTTTTATAAGCACAAAACCAACAAGAAATACAAACGAAATTATATGTTTGCAGTGTTTCACCATCATTCTGCGGCAAAGCTAAATTTAATTCTTAGTAGAAATCGGTCAATTTTGTTAAAAAAAGTATATTGTTTGGGTTTCAAATTGCACTGATTATCTCTCTTAAAAATTAATTTTTTGGCAATTGAAAATTTTATTTTAAAGTTTTTGGCTGGACAGTATTATTTCTAACCCCAAAAATATCACCTTCAATTTCTCAAAAAATCCCTTTGTCTCTTTAATTTTGTGAAAACAGTATTTTTTAAAATGAACATCAAGGAAATAGAGCAAGCGATTCAATTTGAGCAAAAGCTATTGCTCAACCACCCGCTTTACGAAAAAATAAAAACGCCGCAGCATTTGCAGATTTTTATGCAGCATCACGTTTTTGCGGTTTGGGATTTTATGTCGCTGTTGAAATCACTTCAAAATCAACTCACCTGCACTAAAGTTCCCTGGCATCCTGTGGGAAATCCAGAAGCGCGCTACCTCATCAATGAAATTGTCCTCGCTGAAGAAACCGATATCAGTCAAGATGGACGGCGTCAAAGCCATTATGAAATGTACCTGGAAGCGATGGAAAAAGCAGGTGCCGACATCAAACAGGTTAGGGATTTTGTCCAAAAAACTTCTACAGGAATTGATGTTTATTTGTTACTTGCCAAGTCTGATTTGCCCATTTCGGTCAAACAATTTCTGCATTTTACGTTTACCATAATTGAACACCAAAAGCCACATTGCACGGCAGCGGCTTTTACTTTTGGGCGTGAAAACTTGATCCCGGCTATGTTTCAATCCATAATTTCAAATGTCCAGAAAAATTTTCCAAAACAGGATTTGAGCCTGTTTACTTATTATTTTGACCGTCACATTGAACTCGATGAAGATGAACACGGCCCAATGGCAGTTAAAATGATTGAAAACCTCTGCGGAAATGACATTGAAAAATGGAAAGAGGCAAAAAAAACATCTATCGAAGCCCTCGAAAACCGGATCATTCTTTGGGATGGGATTGAAACCGAAATTGATGGGTCGAAATAAATATGTGATAACCAGAAATATACTGTCATCCTGAACGGTTTTGGCTGTTGCCAAACAGATAAAAGCGATTCAGGATCTCGCGCCGTGCCAAAGAAACTGGTCTCACACGTGTTAGGATAGGTAAGATGCTGAATCAAGTTCAGCATGACAGATATAACGAAGCGCAACAAAAAAAATTTCGCCAAAAAATCAAAGCACTTTTTTTAGTAAATTATTTCATAGCAAATGAAATAAGATGTTTGATGATAGAATTTAAATCCTTATCTTTAAGGACATAATTTTAAATAACCGCTATGCTTTCCTTTCAACCCGAGTTGCCGCATTCCGAAACCGACGCCACGCAAGAATATGGCGTTTACACAATCACTGAATTTTTTGCTGAAAATTGGTTTTATTTTGCGGTGATACTCATACTCATTATTATTTACTGGCTGTACCTAAGGCGACAGAAAAAAATTGCGAAAACGAAACGCGAAAAACAAAACCTCAACTGAGAGTAGATACCAAATCGACTATAAGAATACGTAAATATTTGTATTAATTTTTCCAATTACTGCGTTAATCCCCAAGTAAACTTGGGGACGATGTAGCTTTGGCTATATCTACATTTTTTGCCTTGGAATCGAAAAAATTTCTGAACAAATCTTGAACGCATTGCTACAGTAGAATTGGTATTATTAATTTTGCAGTCCCAGAAAATTGAAAAGAAAGGTTTATGTCGCGCATCAGGATCACTAAAAAGTTCAAATTTGAAACCGGTCACGCACTTTATGGTTATGACGGAAAATGCCGCAATGTCCACGGCCACAGCTATAAACTTGGGGTAACGGTTGTTGGCCAGCCTATTTCAGATTCTGATAACGTGAAATATGGGATGGTGATCGATTTTAGCGACCTCAAAAAAATCGTGCAGGAAGAAATTGTCGAACCTTTTGACCACGCCACGGTTTTCAACAAAAACACGCCGCATATCGAACTGGCGAAAGAATTGAAAAAATACAATCACCGCGTGATTCTGGCCGATTATCAGCCCACCAGCGAAATGATGGTCATTGATTTTGCCGAAAAAATCAAAAAACGCTTACCCAAAGAAATTGAACTGCATTCTTTAAGACTTCAGGAAACAGAAACGAGCTATGCAGAATGGTATGCTTCTGAAAATGATTAAACTTCAACTAAAAAGCTGTTTCAAAATATCCAAAGATTTTGGCCGGTAAAAACCTTGCAGGTGAATTTGGTAATAAAGCATCAGCATTTCCAAAAAATCATTACGCATATTTTTATTGAGCGTGATATGTTCCGCTTCCGCGTAAGAAATCCCCAAAAGCCGGTTTAATAAATCTGTATTTTGACCGCTGGCGCAATGTTTATTGCTTTCGCTTCCCTGGAAATTCCCTTCCATTAAATCAAAATAAGCTTCACCAAAGTTTGATCGATCGGGATAAAAACCCAAATATTGGCTGAGTTTAAGCAAAAAGAGTAGATGAAAATTGGCGTGTTTTTCGGTATCGTTCAAGTGCCTGAAAGATTCGGTTAAAAAATCAAACAAGGCCGCATTGGTTTCTTCTTCCTGAATAGCATTTCGCAGGATTTCTGACAGGAACATTGCGATGGAAGATTTAAAAACATTGGACTGCAGACCGCCGGCCAGATTGAGGATGTGCACTTCACGGATGTATTCCAGACTGCCCTTGTTTTTATGGCTGGCGACAATTTCCAAATGATTGAGCGGCTGAAAATGAGACGATCTGATTTTGGCTTTTTTACTTTTTAAAATTCCGCGTAGCAGATATGATTTGAGACCACTTTCACGCGTATAACATTTTGCGATCAGATCGGCATCGCGATAACGGATGGAATTCAGGACAAGTGCAGGCGTTTTGACAAGCATTAGCGAATGACCATTATTTTTGCCACTTTGGTTTCGGCGGCATCATCAGAGGTGACCAAAACAAAATAAACCCCAGAAGCGACTTTGTGTTTGCCAAAAGCGGTGGTGTCCCACTGAATGCTTCCACCTTGCGAAAATTCTTCATAAACGAGGTTTCCGGTAACGTCAGTGATTTTCACATTGGCATCTTCCATCAAACCATCGATGGTAACTGGACCTGTATAATTTGGTCGGACAGGATTAGGGAAGGCCCGCACATTTTCGAGGTTTTCCTGCGCGCCGGTCACTGAGCCGCGGTAAGCCAGTAAACCTTTTGTGGTGCCAATGTAAACCGTGCCCGATTCATCGTCAATGGCAATATCTGAAATAACATCTGTGGGTAAAGGTGAATTTTCAGTGGTAAAACGTTCCAAGGTTTCCTGACCGTTTTCAGACAAATAAAATACACCGGCACCGGTGCCGATCCATTTATTATTATTGCCGTCCACTTCAATATCTGAAATATTGATATTGCTCAACAGTTCCTGTGCGACGCCGTCATCATCGAGGATAATGATTTCATTTGCGCTCACATTTGGATCATCAAACATTTGCGAAGGCCCAAAAAGAACGCGCAAACCCTGAACAGTTCCAATCCAAAGCTGACCGCTGTTATCCAGCACAACCGATCGCACATAATCATCTGGAAGGTTCCCCGCGCCTTCATCACCTTTCACTTTACCAAAAGAATTTTGACGATCGTCATAACCCACAACGCCGTCTTCATAAGTCCCAAAATAAATAGTACCATTATTGATCACAACATCAACAAATCCATTGTTTTGAGTGCCCGCTTGCGGAACAATATCAGTGATGTTAATTTTTTCAAAGTTGGCACTTCCCGGTGTCAAGCGCAACAGGGCTTCATCGGTGAAAGCCTGTGTGAGCCACAAATTTCCTTCGCGGTCAAAAGCAGAAGCACCGATGCGGATATCATTCGGGTCGGCAGCGACTTCTGTAGAAGTTAAATTGCTATTGCTTTTATCCAGCACATTCATCACCTCGTTGTCCAGAACTTCGACAACGCCATCGAAAAAAGAGGAAAAGTAAGCTTGATTGGGCAGCATCGGGTTGATACTCACATCGACAATGTTGCGGGCCTGAATTTCTTCGTAAGGGATATTGATCCATTTTTCACCTTGGTAATGACTGATTCCCCTTTCATTTAAAGAATAAGGGTTTAAAAACAAATCATATTGACCATAAACAGACCACAAATTACCGCCGATGTTGTCCAGTGCAAAAACATCATTTCGCAACGGCCCATTTGGACTTAGAAGCTGAACTGGCGATGTGCCAAATAAATTTGTATTCAGCAAACCTTGTTTGCGGTCCCCGATATATACTTGATCACCAATGACCAGTGAGCACGTGAAATTTGCATCATCAATGTTATTGATATCCCCAATAGCGTCGCCCGAAGGGTTGAAAACACTCACGCTACTTTGTTTAGTAACCGTCAAAAAATCTTCAGTCGCTTGAAACTCTTGTAGTAAACCGTTTGAAGTGACTGCAAAAAGTGAGTTGACATAAGTCACCACGCCGAGATAAGAAGAATTGCCGATCGACTGCCAAGTTGCGAAATCCACGAGTTCATCGCTGTCAACCGGCGCAAAACGCAAACCTTGACTTTCAGTCGCAGCATAAATAGTACCATTAAAAACCGTGCTTTGATTGACTTTCAATTTTTGGCCACCGGTGCCGATGATAAAGGTGTCCCCAAATTCTATATTATCTAAATTGATTTCTGAAACCCCAAAATCCGTCGAAACCAATAGCTTATTTTGATATTCAAAAAAGTGATTGATCTGTTTTTCCGGTGGTGTAATGGTTTGTTTTTCGAGAATATCAATAAAGGTAAACACAGATTTATCTGTGGGGTTATAAACATCGATCAGGCCATTTTCATAACCGATAAACAGCAAATTATAATCCTCGACATAATAAAGGGTAGAGATATTCTCGCCCGAAAGCCCTTGAATAGAAGATATTTTTGTGGTCTGTCCTGTGGGGCGTTCATAACTGAAAACCGAATTTTGTGCCGCGGCAAAAACAAGTCCATTCCCGCGGGTCACAGCAGAAATTTGATTGTAAGAAAACAGTCCGGTCCAGTTATCCTCAAAATTTTGAGCAGAAACCGAACAGCCAATCAAAAGTAAAATTATATATAAAAACCTCATTTTAGCCTATTCCTTTTTATAAACTTTAAGGTGCCTAATTTATTGTAAAGAAAAGGATTTTGTTTGAGTATAACTGAAAAGATAAAAAAGCCACTTTCAATATTAGAAAGTGGCTTTCAATTTCAATTATAATTGATGAATTTAAACCGCGCCTTGAGCTTTCATTGCATCGGCAACTTTGACGAAACCTGCGATATTGGCACCGGCCACATAATCGATGTTCCCGCCATCTGGTTTACCATATTCTACACAAGAATCGTGAATATCGTTCATAATCCCGTGCAGTTTCTCTTCAACTTCTTCAGCAGACCAACTCAACCGCATCGAGTTTTGCGTCATTTCCAATCCTGAAGTAGCAACGCCACCGGCATTGGAAGCTTTTCCAGGGGAATATAAAACCTTGTTTTCCTGAAAAACTTCGATAGCATCGGCTGTACACGGCATATTAGCGCCTTCACCAACGAGTTTGCAACCATTTTTGACCAAGGTTTTGGCATCTTCCACTTGCAATTCATTTTGGGTTGCGCACGGCAAGGCCATATCGCATTTTTCAGCCCAAGGTGTTTTTCCTTCAAAATATTCAGCATCTGAATATTCATCTAAGTATTCTTTGATGCGCCCGCGTTTGACGTTTTTAATCTCTTTAATAAGAGCCAGTTTTTCTTCGTCAATTCCGTTTTTATCCAGAATATAACCAGAACTGTCTGACATCGTGATCACTTTTGCACCGAGTTGAGTGGCTTTTTCAGCGGCAAATTGCGCGACATTTCCAGAGCCGGAAATCACGACTGTTTTGCCCTCGAGGTCTTCGCCTTTGTTTTTCAACATATTCTGGGCGAAATAAACATTTCCATAACCAGTTGCTTCCGGGCGGATCAGCGATCCACCAAAAGAGCGCCCTTTCCCGGTCAAAATGCCGGTAAATTCGTTTTTGATACGTTTATATTGACCAAAAAGAAAACCGATCTCACGATCGCCAACGCCAATATCCCCAGCGGGAACATCAGTATTTGGGCCGATGTGGCGGTAAAGACCTGTCATAAAGCTCTGGCAAAAACGCATCACTTCTACGTCAGATTTTCCTTTGGGGTCAAAGTCAGCACCACCTTTTCCACCACCGAGGGGAAGTGTGGTTAAGCTGTTTTTTAATACCTGTTCAAAAGCCAAAAACTTCAGGATGCTCAAGTTTACGGAAGGGTGAAAACGCAAACCGCCCTTGTATGGACCAATGGCTGAATTCATTTCAATCCTATACCCCCGGTTGAACTGAATTTTACCATTGTCATTCATCCAAGGAACGCGAAAAGTAATGGTGCGTTCCGGTTCGGTCATCCGTTCTAATATCTGCTGGTTTTGATACTGTTCGTTCTTTTCGATAAATGGAATGACTGTTTTTGCGACCTCGTGCACGGCTTGTAGAAATTCTGGCTCATTGGCATTGCGCTTGCTAATGCCGTCTAAAAAGACCTGAATATTTTTTTTCATTTTGATAATTTTTTAAGTCAATAAACTGATTAAAGTAATAACAAAGGTATTATTTATCAATCTTTTATCGTAACAGTTTTGAGGAATTAACCATAAATTTTATTGATTTCAAAAAATCCAAAGCTTATCACAAGCTTTGCGATGCTTTGACCAAAGGCCTTTATCAAGCGGGTTCAAAGTGCTCAATGGCAAGCTTCGAATTTAGATCGGATTTCAATTTCACAATCCGGCCTTCGAGAACCGGTGATTGAGGACACTCGAAATCCAAGCTTTAATTTTTTATTTCGACTTCAACTTCAACTTCACCTCATCATTTCCGTCCAAAATCTGCCGGGATCTCGCCCCATTTTTTAGTTTCCCATTTGATCAATTTATTTTGAACAGTGTTTTTTTTCAACCAGTTTTCAGCCCTTGTCACAAGCTCAAATAAATCCTCATTTTTTTCCGAAGGCTTCAACTTTGTGTTGCACTTTTTTTTACGCACCCAGGCCAAGGCCGTCCTGGAATCGGTATAAATGGCTTTCTTTGAATTTTTCTGCTTTAAAAGGGCACAGGCGTGAACCAGGGCAAGAAATTCACCGATATTATTTGTGCCCTGTTGAAATGGCCCTTTCTTAAAAATCTCAACACGCGTGCGGGTAACTACACCGCGGTATTCCATTTTGCCCGGGTTTCCGCTGGAAGCCGCATCGACAGAAACGGAATTAAAGTCAATTTCTTCAATTTTTGTCAGTTGTTTTGGCGACAGGGTTTTAGGTTTTTTTTTCTGACCGATGTGCTGCTTATAATTTTCACCAAAGGCTTTTTCGGCTTCGCTTAAGCTTAAAAAACTTTTAAACTTTGCACCATCAAAACCTTTGACTGCTTTTTGGCATTCCTTCCAGCTTTTAAAAACCCCTGTTTGCTTTCCCTTCCAGACGACATAAAATTTCTGTTTACTTTTTGCCATAACCGCCCTTTAAAATTTTTTCAATAACCTCTGGATAATGTTTGTGTTCAAGGGCTTTAATTTTTTCTGCTAAACCCTCGTGGGTGTCTTCTGCATTGACCTTCGTTTTAAACTGCTCAACTACCCGGCCTTCATCAAAATTTTCATTGACATAATGTATTGTGATTCCACTTTCCGGCTCTTCATTTGCGATTACGGCTTTGTGAACGCGGTTTCCATACATTCCCTTGCCGCCGTGTTTTGGCAATAAAGCAGGGTGGAGGTTAATTATTTTTCCTGAAAAGTGCTGTACAATCCGTTCGGGCATCAGCCATAAAAACCCAGCGAGGACAATTAAATCTGGATTGAGGTCTTTCATGAGGTGAAAGACTTCATTGCTGTAAAAAAAAGAATCGCGGTCAAAGGAAATCGCTTTAATATTCCTTTTATGTGCTTTTTCAAGGACCGGTGAGTTGTATTTATTGGACAAAACAGCCGATATTTTGATTTCTGGCTTATCGGTAAAGTAATCAATGATCTTTTCTGTGTTGCTTCCTTCACCAGAGGCAAATATTATTAAGTTTCTGGTTATGTTTGGTTTAGAGTCCATGTTGCGAGGTTATGCTAGTTTTTTTAGGCTATAAAAATAGGGGATTTCATCAAATTTTCATATATTGGGACATATTTTTAGGCGGAAAACTTTATATAAGCGAAAGTTTTTTATTTTTGCCCCCTTAATAAAAACCAAATTAAACAAGATATGTCAGACATTGCATCTCGAGTAAAAGCGATTATCGTTGACAAATTAGGAGTCGACGAGAATGAAGTAGTAAACGATGCTAGCTTCACAAACGATTTAGGCGCAGATTCACTGGACACGGTGGAGCTGATTATGGAATTTGAAAAAGAATTTGATATTCAGATTCCGGACGACCAAGCTGAAAACATTGCGACAGTTGGTCAAGCAATTTCATATATTGAAGACGCTAAAAAATAACGACGCCTTTTTATGGAGTTGAAACGGGTAGTAGTAACAGGAATGGGAGCCTTGACCCCAATCGGCAACAATGTTGGCGAATATTGGGACGGTTTGATCAATGGAAAAAGCGGAAGCAACCCGATCACCCATTTTGATCCGGAAAAATTCAAAACAAAATTTGCCTGCGAGATCAAAAATTTTGATTTCAAGGAATATTTTGGGCGGAAGGAAATCCGGAGGCTGGACAAATTTGCACAATATGCAATGGTGGCTTCTGATGAGGCCATTGAAGATTCCGGCATCAATCTGGATACTGTAGATAAATTTAGGATCGGCGTCATTTGGGGCGCTGGCATAGGTGGACTGGAAACTTTTCAGGAAGAAGTTAAGAAATTTACCCAAGGGGATGGAACACCCCGTTTCAATCCATTTTTTATCCCAAAAATGATTGCCGACATCGCGCCCGGAAATATTTCCATTAAACACGGATTTATGGGGCCGAATTATGCCACGGTTTCGGCCTGTGCATCTTCGGCAAATGCGCTAATTGATTCCTTGAACCTCATCAGGCTCGGACAGAGCGAGGTGATGGTGACCGGTGGAAGTGAAGCTGCCGTAACCCAAGCAGGAATGGGCGGTTTCAATTCTATGCACGCACTTTCCACGCGCAATGACGAAATGGAAACGGCTTCAAGGCCTTTCGATGCGACACGCGACGGTTTTGTGCTCGGCGAGGGTTCTGGCGCGCTCGTGCTTGAAGAGTATGAACACGCCAAAAAACGCGGTGCTAAAATTTATGCTGAAGTTATCGGTGGCGGAATGTCTGCCGATGCCCATCATATGACTGCACCCCATCCAGAAGGTAAAGGCGTTGTCGCCGTGATGAAAAATTGCCTTCAAAATGCTGAGCTGAACCTCGAGGATATTGACGCGATCAATACCCACGGCACTTCTACACCACTCGGCGATGTGGCAGAACTGAAAGCCATTAATGAAGTTTTTGGTAAACAAGCCAAAAATATCAACATCAATTCCACAAAATCAATGACCGGACACCTTCTCGGTGCTGCTGGTGCAGTTGAAGCGATTTCCTCTATACTTTCCATTAAAAATGGAATCGTGCCACCGACGATCAATCACTCTCATCCCGATGAAAATATTGACGCCGAATTAAACCTGACCCTGAACAAAGCTCAAGAGCGCGATGTGAAGATCGCAATGAGCAACACTTTTGGTTTTGGGGGGCACAATGCGTGTTTGGTCTTTAAAGGAATGGATTAACAAACCTGTTTCACGGGATGAAATTGTTCAGTTTTCTCAAACCTTCCACTCAAAATAATCGGGAACTTTATGCCCAGTTAAAAGAAATAGTCCCTGGAAAACCCAAGGATCTTTTAATCTATAACAGTGCTTTTACGCATCCGGCGGAACAGCGCCAGGATTTGAATGGCTGCCCCGTCAATTATCAACGTTTGGAATTTTTGGGCGATGCTTTGATCGGTTCCATCACGGCAAAATATCTCTTCGATCAATTTCCCAAAGCCAATGAAGGCCAACTCACTAAAATGAGGGCTAAAATCGTGAGCCGGAAAACCTTGAACCAGGCTGGAAAAGATTTGAAATTATCAAAATTGATCAGCAACAAAGTGCCGGTAAACCATTATGGAAAAAATATTTATGGTGACCTCTTTGAGGCACTCACCGGGGCCATTTATTGTGATTTAGGTTATAATGACTGCGAATGCTTTCTTCAAAAGCATCTCTTGAATTCTTTTGCTAACCCAAAAAGGTTGCAAAACAATGTGGTGAGTTATAAAAATTTGTTGATGGAAGCTTGCCAGAAGGAGAAAAAAGCGCTTGAGTTTAAGACCGAAACAACCGGGGCATCTGAAAAAGAAAATTTTCAGGCGGAAATTTTGCTCGATGGAAAACCAATAGCCAAGGCCATGGCTTCCTCGAAGAAAAAAGCCGAGGAAGAGGCGGCAAGACAATTTCAGGTTGAGCCCAATTCAAGAAAGAGCTGAACCTTCATAAGCCTAATAGTATAGTGGTCAGTATCAAAATCTAGTTGGGTATGATACCTTTGCAGAAACTATTACGGCATTATAAAACTAAATTGCTAATATGCAAAATCTATCCATCCCACGGCTCATGCTCGCCAATGACCCCTTTAGTCAATGGCTGGGAATTGAAATCCTCAATGTGAAAGAAGGCTCTTGTGAACTGCAAATGCAATTGCGTCAAGAAATGTTGAACGGTTTTCAAATCGCCCACGGCGGAATTGCCTATAGCTTTGCCGATACTGCTTTAGCTTTTGCTTCCAATACTTATGGCAAACAGTGTTTTTCAATTGACACCTCTATCAATCATTTTGAAATGCTCAAGAAAGGTGATTTGATTAGGGCGAAAGCCACAGAGGAGTCCCTGAAGAATAAATTTGGTTTTTACCGCGTGGAAATTAAACGGGAGACTGAACTCGTCGCCTTGTTCAAAGGAACCGTTGCCAGGTCCCAACGCGAATGGAAAGATGGGGATTTTGAATAATGATTTAAAAAATTTACCAACTTAAGTTATTTTACACAATTCTCATCTTCATTTTGTATTATCCCCCAGACGCTCTTTTTAAGTTTTCACAATAGCTTTCGTTCATCGCATAAAAAACCTTATTTTAGCTTAAAAATAAATTGACGATGAATACTTATATCATAGACGGCATCCGAACGCCAATCGGAAATTATAAAGGCGCACTTTCGCCAGTGAGGACCGACGATCTCGGCGCTTTAGTGATCAAAGAAATTATCAAACGCAACGATCAAATCCCTAAAAAGGCTTTTGACGATGTGATTTTGGGCTGCGCTAATCAAGCCGGTGAAGACAACCGCAATGTCGCGCGAATGTGTTCGCTTCTCGCAGGTTTGCCCTTTACAGTTCCCGGTGAAACCGTCAACCGTTTGTGCAGCAGCGGTCTTTCGGCGATGATTCACGCTCACCGCGCCATACAGACCGGCGATGGCGATTTGTTTATTTCAGGCGGTGTTGAAAATATGACCCGCGGTCCTTATGCCATTGCAAAACCTTCTTCGGCCTATGGAAATGATGCAAAAATGTATGACACGAGTTTTGGTTGGCGGTTTGTCAATCCAAAAATGCACGAAATGTTTGGCACCGATGGGATGGGCGTTACCGCAGAAAACCTGGTTGATAAATACAACATTAACCGTGAAGATCAAGATGCTTTTGCTTACAGGAGTCAGATGAAAGCAACAGAATCGCAAAATAATGGGCGTTTGGACAAAGAAATCGTTCCAGTGGAAATCCCGCGGAGAAAGAAAGACCCGATTGTTTTTAAAAAGGATGAGTTTGTAAAAGCAAATACCACCAAAGAAATTTTAGGGAAATTGCGACCTGTTTTCCGGAAAAATGGAAGCGTTACCGCGGGGAATGCCTCGGGCCTCAACGATGGTGCAGCAGCCACGATAATCGCTTCTGAGGAAGGTGTTAAAAAATACAGCCTTAAGCCAATGGCACAGATTTTAAGTTCTGCTGTTGTTGGCGTGGAGCCGCGGATAATGGGAATTGGCCCTGTAAATGCTTCCAATAAAGCCCTGAAAAAAGCGGGCTTAAAGATGGAAGATATGGACGTCATTGAACTCAACGAAGCTTTTGCTGCCCAAAGCCTTGCCTGCATCCGCGAATGGGGGTTAAAAGATGACGATCCTCGTTTGAATCCAAATGGCGGTGCAATAGCCATCGGCCACCCACTCGGTGTCACTGGAGCACGTCTTTGTTATTCCGCCGCTCTTGAGTTACAACTCACCGGAAAAAAATATGCTTTAGTAACAATGTGTGTTGGTGTTGGCCAAGGTTATGCTGCGGTGATTAAAAACTCTAGTTTATGATCTATTGAACAACGTGAAATCCCGAGTAATTCGGGAAGTGAAGCGATTCGGGGTTTTTATTTTACAAATGAAATAGAATTCTGAAGGATTTTATAGGCCAAATAAAAATTCAAGTCTAAATAAATTGGGGTGGAATTTGAGATAAGATTATCCTGCAAGGTTTACAAAACCTTGTAGGTATTTTCACAGATTGTTGTTGAGTTTTGATTTCACCTGAACATTAATAGAAATTTTGGCTGAAAAGGCTTTTTTAAATTCATATTATATAATTGGCTCTATATTAAGTATAGTCTGCGGTAAAAAGTGATCGTTTTTTCGACTTGGCTCAAGACAGTCTAAAGTAGAGACTTCCCGAACCCGAGTAGCCCGAGGTGACAATTTCGATCTAAGGTGAAAGTTTCGATAAACAACTTAATATTTCACCCATTCAAAACAACATAGACCCGACATATTTTTACGTAAAAAATCAAAATGCAAGCAGAAATTATAACTATTGGGGATGAAATTTTGATCGGCCAAATAGTCGATACCAATTCAACTTTTATTGGAAAAGCCCTGAATGAAATCAGACTGGAAATTGCGCAAATTTCCTCGATCCGTGATGAGCCACAACAAATAAAAAACAGCTTGGCCGATGCTTTAAAGCGTTCGCAAGTTATTATTATTACTGGAGGTTTAGGGCCAACAAATGATGACCTGACAAAAAAGGTGCTCTGTGAATTTTTCGACGATAAATTGGTTGAAAACAAAGAGGTGTTGAAACATATTGAGTGGCTTTTTGAAAACCACATCAACACCCCAATTTCAGAAATGAACCGCCAGCAGGCATTTTTGCCGTCAAAGGCCAAGGCTTTAAAAAATGAATATGGCACAGCTTCTGGAATGTGGTTTGAACAAGACGGTAAAATCGCAGTGTCATTGCCCGGCGTTCCCTATGAAATGAAAGGCTTGATCGAGGATCAAGTTGTTCCAAAACTGCGGGAAAAATTTAACTTGCCGGTCATTTTGCACAAAACCGTTTTGACTTATGGAATGGGGGAAAGCGGCATTGCTGAATTGATCGAAGACTGGGAAAATGACCTGCCGGGTTTTATTAGGCTTGCTTATTTGCCTTCCCTTGGGCGCGTGCGTTTACGTTTGACCGCGCGTGGAAAAGACCGCTCATTGTTAGAAAAAGCAGTTGATGAAAAAATAGAGATGCTGCAAACACCCATCGGGAAATACATTCACGGTATTGAAGGCAAAGGCTCATTGGAAAAACAAATTGCCGATCAATTCACCCGAAAGGATAAAACTTTAGCTTTGGCTGAAAGTTGCACCGGCGGAAGGATTGCTTCCCGCTTCACATCAATTCCCGGCGCTTCGGCCTATTTTCAGGGCGGGATTGTGGTTTACGCCACGCCCGCAAAGAAAAACGTTTTGGGAATTGAACAAAAAACAATCGCTGAATTTTCTGTGGTCAGTGCTGAAATCACAGAGGAAATGGCGCGGAAAGCCAAGGTGAAATTTCACGCAGATTATGCCCTTGCCACTACTGGAAACGCCGGTCCCACAAAAGGCGATAGCGAGGCAGAAATCGGGACGGTTTTTATTGCACTCGCCCATCCCGAGGGCGTGGATAATTATCATTTGAAATTGGGCAACCAACGCGAAAAAGTCACAGAAAAGGCGGTGATGAAAGCTTTGGGCATTTTATATAATAAATTAAAATTCAGCTAATAACCTAAAATTTAAGGATTGTGAACATTTTACATTTGGACGAAAACCATCCAGTGCTCATTGAAGGCTTGAGCGAATTGGGGTTTCAAAATGAAATAGATTACTCTTCGTCAAAACCAGAAATCGAATCAATTATTGAAAAATATGATGGAATTGTGATTCGCAGTCGGTTTCCAATTGATAAGCAATTTTTGGATGCGGCCAAAAATTTAAAATTCATCGCCAGGGTTGGCGCTGGACTGGAAAATATTGATTTGGCTTACGCCGAAAAAAAGGCTGTCAAACTTTTTTCTGCCCCTGAAGGAAACCGCAATGCCGTGGGTGAGCACAGTTTAGGCTTGATATTAAACTTATTCAATAAAATCAATACAGCTAATGCTGAAGTAAAAAACGGTGAGTGGAAACGCGAGGCAAATCGGGGAATTGAGCTCGACGGAAAGACCGTGGGGATTATCGGATATGGAAATATGGGGAAAGCATTTGCTAAAAAATTGCGTGGCTTTGAGGCTGAAGTTATTTTTTACGATTTAAAACCCGATATCGAAAACGGCGATGCAAAGCAGGTTTCACTCGAAGAACTTCAGCAAAAAGCCGATGTGCTGAGTTTACACGTGCCCATAACTGAAACGACAAATAAAATGGTTGATAACGCCTTTATTCAAAAATTTTCAAAAGCATTTTGGCTCATAAACACTGCGCGTGGGGAATGTGTCGTGACAAAAGATTTGGTCAAGGCGTTGAAATCTAAAAAAATCAGGGGGGCTGGACTGGATGTTTTGGAATATGAAAAAAGCTCGTTTGAAAACCTGTTTCGTGATAAGAGCGAGATGCCGGCAGACTTCCGTTATTTAATCCAAGCCGAAAACGTAATTCTCTCCCCACACGTTGCCGGTTGGACAGTTGAAAGTAAAGAAAAATTAGCCAGGGTAGTGGTCAGGAAAATTAAAACGGAATTTGCCTGAACTCAAATTTAGTAGAGAATTGAGCTAAAAAAAACCAGTATTTTTCATACTGGTTTTTCACTAAAATTTGGATGGGCCTTTAAATTAACTACCACAATCCAGCCCATCAATAATAGCTTGAATGTCGCCATTTTCATCGCCACAGGCGCCGATTTTTATCTGAAGGGCCTCTTTATAAGATTGACAGACGATTTGAAATTGCTGCACGTTATCGGGGTTCGCTTGATTATAAGCATTTTCTGCAACACTAGCTGCGGCCCCGGCATCTTCACAATTGATTTCGGTGTTGCAGGGTAAGCCGTCGATTAGTATTTGCAAATCAGCGTCATCACCGCAGATATCTATTTCAGCCTGAAGGGCACTTTTGTAAGCATTACAGAGATCCGAAAAATTACCATCATCGGCATTGGCTTGTGTGAAAGCTTCTTCAGCAGTCATTCTTTCTGAGGTGGCCTCTTCACAAGTCAAATCTGTAACGGGATTTGAAGTACTGTCCACGGGGATTTCGAAAAAAGCACCTTGGGCAAAATTTAACGTATCTCCCTGTCCATTTACCCTGGCATAGAAATAAGCCCGGCCAGAAATCATTCCGTCTTCAATGCGATCGATAAAGATCTCTCCTGAGCCCACCGTTCCTGTGCTATAAAGTGTGCTGTCCCGTGTTCTGAAAGTGGCTTCATTAGCATTTCCACCTCCTAAAATAAATGATCCCCGCTGTAAGGCTTCTGTTTTCAGGTTTACTTCTTGGCCGGCATCTTCTCCGGTTATTGTCAGGGCGCCGTTATCGGCTATACTTGCAGAGGTGTTGGTTGTACGAAAAAAAATGTTTCCGTTCACTTGCCCCTGGATCGATGGGGTATTACTCACATTATCTTCACTGCAGGATGAAAATATAGCAGTTAACAAGAGTATAAAGAAAAATTTGTTCATAGTTAATGACGGTATATAATATTTCCCGACAAAGATAAAGAAAAATAAAGACATATGACCATCCCGAGTACTCGCGACTAATAAAGAAAGAACTTAGGATGAAAAACTAAACTACCATCGGCTAAAGCTGATGGGTTTGTATTCCGGCTGAAGCCGGCAAAAGATGACTCTCATCCCAACCCCAGCCCCCAAGCCTGCTTGGGGGGGGGTGATTGTGCTCTCAAAAACACTATCCCGAATTCTCGGGACGCCTAAACCTGCCCGCCGTCAATTTCAAAATATGATGGCAGGCGGGGGCGAGGGATTTCCTCCAGATTTAAACATTAACCAACTGAACGTCAATGTTATAAATAAAATAAACAAACTAATTTAAGGTAAGATCCAGGAACTTAAAAAGTAAGGTATTATTTTTTTTAACTGGTAACCTGCGATAACAGCCGTTGGCAAGCTATTAAAAAGGTTTACCGCACATCAAAAAAAATCAATACTATTCAATTTCAGCATGTCATATTAAGCTCCTGAAGTCCAGTGGTTTTTGAAGCTAATAAAGCAGCCTGTCGCTGTTTGGCCAATAAACCGGAATCAGTTAATACCAATTTAGTTTTATAATGCCGTGATATAACATCTTCAAAGGGATTATGCCGAGGTAGATTTTAATACCGAATCGACTATATTATTAGGTTTATTAAGGTTCAACTCTTTTATAGTCTCTCGGCATTTATACGACATTAAAAATCGGATTCGGTATTGATGAGGTATTATTGATAACGGTCAAAAAATATTAATAAACTTTGGATGTAAATTAAAATAATAAATATTACATTTGCAAATTGATTAATAACAGAGGTCGGGCACCTCAAAATTTAATACTTATGCCAACAAAAATCAGATTGCAAAAACACGGACGAAAGGGAAAGCCCTTTTTCTGGATAGTAGCCGCAGATTCGCGAGCGAAACGTGATGGTAAATACCTTGAAAAATTAGGGACTTACAATCCACAAACCAATCCTTCAACAGTTAATTTAAAAGTGGATAACTCAGTAAAGTGGTTGCTCAATGGAGCTCAACCCACAGACACTGCGCGCAACCTTCTTTCCAACAAAGGGGTGATGCTTAAAAAACACTTGACAATGGGCGTGAATAAAGGCGCCATTTCCCAGGACGACGCCGATAAAAAGTTTGACGCTTGGGTAGCCGATAAAGAAGGCAAATTAACCGCTGAAAAGGAAGAAACCAAAAAAGAGGAAGAGGAAGCCAAGGAAAAGGCCCTTGCCGAAGAGCGTGAAGTCGCTGAAAAACGTGAGGAAGAAGAGCGAAAAGCGAAAGAAGAATACCGCAAAGCTCAAGAAGAAACCGAAGCAGCTGCCAAAACCGATGAAAGCGAGCCTGAGGCAAACGTGGACAAAGAGGTTGAGCAAGAAACTGCTGAGGAAGCTAAAGCGGAAGAAAAGAAAAAAGAAGACTAAACACTTCTCTGCACGATGCGAAAAGACGCGTGTTTTTATTTGGGCAAAATCACTGGAAAATTTGGTTTTAAAGGTGAATTGCTCATAAAATTGGACACTGACGATCCGCATCTTTATGAACAGCAGGAATCAATTTACGTTGAAATCAACCGTAAATTGGTTCCTTTTTTTATTGAAGAAAGCCAGCTTCAAAAAAGTTTTTTACTTCGCGTAAAATTTGAAGATGTTGACGATGGCGAGCAAGCACGTCCACTAATTGAAAAAGCAGTTTATCTTCCACTCAAAGAACTTCCCGAACTCGGTGAAGGTCAGTTTTACTTTCATGAAGTGATCGGTTTTCAAGCTTTCGAAAAAGAAGCTGGGAATATCGGGACAATCCAAGCGGTCAACGATCACAGTCCACAAACTTTTTTTGTTATTGATTTTCAGGGAAGGGAAATCCTCATTCCCTTGAGCGATAAATTTATCTCTGAAATTGATAAGAATGCCCAAAAAATTTATTTTGAACTTCCAGATGGCTTTCTGGATATGTACCTTTCTGAAGAATAAACTTTAGCATTCCTGCAATGGCCAATATTTTTAATTTTAAGGAATTTAGTATTCAGCAGGACCGCTGCGCCATGAAAATCGGGACTGATGGGGTTTTGCTTGGTGCGTGGGCTTCGATAGAACACAAGCCAGAATCCATTTTGGACATTGGCGCAGGAACCGGAGTGATTGCTTTAATGATGGCGCAACGCAGCGATGCTGAATTAATCGATGCTGTGGAAATTGAACCCAATGCCTTTGAGCAGTGTGTCGATAATTTTGAAGCCAGTCCCTGGGGAGACCGTTTGTTTTGCTATCACGCCAGTTTCGATCAATTTGCTGCAGAAATAGATGAAAAATATGACCTTATCATTAGCAACCCACCTTTTTTTGATGAACAGGTTAAATCTGCTGATAACGGGAGAAACCAGGCACGCTCTGCCGATGGCCTTCCGCTGGAAAAAATGCTCAGGTATATTCCACAATTACTTGCAGATAATGGACAATTGGCCCTGGTTGTTCCGTTCAAAAAACAAAGGGAGTTGATAGAACTGGCCGCTAAGAAAGACCTTTACGCGCAGCGCATTACCAGGGTCAAAGGAAATGTAGATTCCCCTGTAAAACGGGTTTTGATCCAATTTGGTAAAAAGAAGGTGGACTTTCACCCTGAAGAATTAACAATAGAGCACAAACGCCATGATTATACCATTGCCTACCGCGATTTAACCAAAGAATTTTATGTTAAAATGTAAGTTATAAAATTGCTCAACGCCTCATTAAACAGTATTTTTGAACCATAATATACTTATTTATGAAACCAGATTTATTTCAAGCACCCGATTATTATAATTTAGATGAACTTTTGACCGATGAACACAAAATGGTGCGCGATGCGACGCGTGAATTTGTAAAACGTGAAGTAACGCCCATTATTGAGGATGCCGCTCAAAAATCTGAATTCCCAAAAAAACTCATTAAAGGATTAGCTGAAATTGGGGCTTTTGGTCCTTATATACCCCAAAAATATGGCGGTGCAGGCCTGGATCAAATTTCTTATGGTTTGATTATGCAGGAAATCGAACGCGGCGATAGTGGTGTGCGCTCTACTGCTTCTGTGCAATCTTCGCTGGTAATGTACCCGATCTATGAATATGGATCAGAAGATCAACGTAAAAAATTCTTGCCCAAACTCGCTACTGGTGAAATGATGGGCTGCTTTGGTTTGACTGAACCAGATCACGGCTCGAATCCAAGTGGAATGGTGACAAATTTTAAAGATAAAGGCGATCACTATCTATTGAACGGAGCAAAAATGTGGATTTCAAATTCACCTTTTGCAGATGTAGCTGTTGTCTGGGCTAAAAATGAAGAAGGCCGCATCCACGGTTTACTCGTCGAGCGCGGGATGGACGGATTCACAACACCTGAAACCCATAATAAATGGTCGCTTCGGGCATCAGCTACTGGGGAATTGATTTTCCAAGATGTGAAAGTGCCCAAAGAAAACCTTTTACCGGGCCGCAGCGGATTAGGGGCGCCATTGGGCTGCTTAGATTCGGCCCGGTTTGGGATTTCCTGGGGCGCAATAGGCGCAGCGATGGACTGTTATGACACGGCCTTGCGGTATGCAAAAGAACGAAAACAGTTTGGCAAACCAATCGCCGGATTTCAATTGCAGCAAAAAAAACTGGCTGAAATGATCACCGAAATAACTAAAGCTCAATTGCTGGCTCACCGTTTAGGGCAGTTGAAAAATGAGGGGAAAGCATCGACCACTCAAATTTCAATGGCCAAACGCAACAACGTGGATATGGCTTTAAAGATTACGCATGAAGCCCGACAAATTCTAGGCGGAATGGGAATCACCGGCGAATATAGTGTTATGCGCCACATGATGAACCTGGAAAGCGTGATCACTTATGAAGGGACCCACGATATCCACCTTTTGATTACTGGACATGATATCACAGGAATCCCTGCTTTTAAATAGTATTTGAAAAATATCAGAGTTCAAAAAGGGCGGAAGTTATTCCGCTCTTTTTTAGTTTTAGACATTTTAGTTTTTATTGCAGATTATTTTTAACCATGTCTTTGTTAAAAGAACTCCTTTTTCCTCATCAGTATTATTGGCAAAAAGAGCAGCAGAACCGTCTTTGATCTTTCTTTTTGCCTTTGCGGCACAAAGTACCAAATCGCAAAGCCTCAAATGCCTGTTGTTTTTATTATGCCAATCCGGTAAGTTCGCGATGCAATCCTGCCTCGTCCGGCAGGCAGACGCGCACCAGTGGGAAGAATTATTTGCTATATTTTGAGTCGAGATTAAGGATAAATAAGTAAGTCACGTGCATTCGTAAAATATCATCTTGAAAATTTGTAAATAAAAACAAATCATCTAATAATTCTTTATTATCATAAGGATTAAAAATAAATTTGTGAAGTATGTTTTTTTGAATATTGACACAATTACACTTTACATTTTTACCCATTTCAATTTTAGAACAAGTTGAAAATAATGGATGAACAAGAGACTTGACGCCAATATCATTAAAAACATTCTTCTTAATAGTGTTATATATATTATTCATATCGTCACCTCTAAAGAGCTTTTTGTAGGCAAGGACATAACTGGACTTCTTTCTGTCTTTTAATATATTTTTATTGATAAGTGTTTTGTTTCACCACGTTATTGATGTTAATTTCAGACCCTGCGGCGTAGTGAAGGCGTAGCCGAAACGGAGCCGCAGGGTCTGCGATGGTAAAAAGTTGATTATTTTTGTTTAACCACAAATAAAAATAACTATGCAATCTTACCACCAAAATGCCAAGACGAATATACATATTCGCCGGCAAATTCAAAACAACCGAGAGCTTTCTATTGATGAATTGGCTCAAAAACACGGGGTTTCGGGGCAAACGGTTTCAAAATGAAAAAACCGTGATTTCGAACAAGACGGCCCAAGTGCACCAAAAACCGTTCATTATGCGCTTTCTGAAACTGAAAGGATCTTGGCGGCCGGTATAAGGTCTTCAACTTGGCTTTCCCTGGACGAGATCTGGGAAATGCTTTTGGATAAGAATCCATCGGTCTCGAGGAGTTCAGTCCACAGGGTTTTTCAAAGAGAGGGGATCAATAAGGTCCCAAAGGAAAAACGGGAAAAGGCAAAAAAGTTCAAGGAGTACGATCCCGGCTATTTGCACATCGATGTTACCTACCTGCCGAAATTCAATAAAAAGCCCTGTTATCTATTTGTTGCCATCGACAGGGCCACAAGGGCACTTTTCTATTGGGTTTATGATAAAAAATCCGCTGAAAGCACAACTGATTTTATGGACAGGGCCCTTGGTTTTTTCCCATTTGAAATCACCCATATCTTGACCGATAATGGTCTTGAGTTTACAAACAGGTTGATAAAATCAAAGAAAGGCCAGCTCTGTCAAAAACCATCGAAGATGGATATAAAATGTGAAGAAAAAAACATTGAACACAGACTCACAAAGCCCTCAACACCGAAAACCAATGGAATGGTCGAACGGGTAAATAGGACGATCAAAAACAACACGATTTTAAGAAAGGACTTCAGCTCAAGGTCTGATATGGAGAAAGACCTTGCCGGTTTCTTGTGCTCATATAACCTTTATAGAAGGCACGGATCCTTGAGGAAAGAGCTTAGGGTCAAAACACCAATACAGGCCGTGAGAAAATGGTATGAACTAAAACCTGAAATATTTAACACACACCCCGATATATTTGAAAAGAAAATTATAAATTTACAATCCAGTCTTAATCAACTTCATCAACAACCTTGTGAAACTTGACAAGTAAAGTTTAAAATTTGCTTCTTAGCCACTCATGGGTTTTTTGGTTAAAAAACTTGAGATCTTGTTCACTAAATACTTCTGTCCAAGAGTTTTTTATGGCTTTATTA
>Ga0307976_1000399_pt1 | contig 25039 bp, 20 predicted proteins | sample OrgLakmetagen919_FD_201836 | JGI IMG/M metagenome (GOLD analysis project Ga0307976, IMG submission 201836) | Saline water microbial communities from Organic Lake, Antarctica - #919 | ecosystem: Environmental > Aquatic > Non-marine Saline and Alkaline > Saline | place: Antarctica: Organic Lake... | reverse complement strand
TATTTGCGACCCAGTGGAATCAGAACCATATCTCCCATGTCGAGATTACGGTGGCTGAAAGTGTTGGTATTGAAGGGCGTTGGGGGTATTTCGACAAAGCCGGGCAAATGCGTGACATGATCCAGAACCACCTGCTGCAGCTGCTCTGTCTGATTGCCATGGACCCACCTTCTGACTTGTCCGCTGACAGTATTCGTGACGAGAAAGTAAAGGTGCTCAAGGCGCTTCGGCCTATTACCCCGGAATTGATGGAAACCCATCTGGTGCGGGGGCAGTACACCGCGGGCACGAGCGATGGTAAGCCGGTTCCCGGCTATCTGGAAGAAGAGGATGCGGCCAAGGGTAGCGCGACCGAAACCTTTGTTGCGCTGAAGGCAGAAATACACAACTGGCGCTGGTCCGGTGTTCCTTTTTATATCCGTACCGGTAAGCGCTTACCGGAAAAGCTGTCGCAGATTATTATCCACTTCAAGCCAGCGCCGCATTATATCTTTGACCCGGATCAGAAATATCTGGCCAATAACAAGCTCATTATTCGTTTGCAGCCTGATGAAGGTATGTCGCTGCAGATTCTCACCAAAGACCAAGGGCTCGATAAAGGCATGCGCTTACGTCAGGGGCCGCTTGAGCTGACGTTCTCGGAAACCTTCAATGCCCAGCGCATACCCGATGCTTATGAGCGCTTGCTGTGGGAGATCATGAAGGGCAACCAGTACCTTTTTGTGCGACGTGACGAGGTTGAACACGCCTGGCGCTGGGTTGATCAGGTTATCTCGAATTGGGAAGATCATGCGGCGTCACCGAAGCGATACGCTTCCGGGACCTGGGGGCCCGTTGCCTCTATTGCGATGATTACCCGTGATGGTAGAGGCTGGTATGAAGATGTCTGATGTCTGATGTCTGATGTCTGATGTCTGATGTCTGATGTCTGATGTCTGATGTCCCGTTGGTGTGTCGTCGGTATTCTGGACTCCTTAAAGTCGCTGAGCTTTGCACTGTTAAATTCAATGGAAGAGAAAGCCCCTATGTCGCAGCTATCCATGCATCATCGCCATCAGGTTCAAGCCATGCTTGCAGCCTGCCCGTTGGTGCCTGTCATCACCATCCAGCACCCCGACCATGCGGTACCGCTTGGCAGAGCGTTGGTGGCGGGTGGTATACGCATTCTTGAAGTTACATTGCGCACGGAGCATGGTCTCGGTGCGATACGGCAATTGCGCAAGGCGTTGCCGGATGTCTGGGTAGGCGCTGGCACCGTTACGCAGGTTGATCAGTACCGGGAAGCGGAAGCAGCAGGTGCACAGTTTGTCATTACCCCGGGGGTAACGGAGCAGCTCCTTGCTTATGGGCTGAATGCTCAGGCACCCTTGCTGCCAGGCATTTCAACCATCTCCGAAATGATGATGGGCTACGCCATGGGGTATCGGGAATTTAAGCTCTTTCCGGCGGAGATTGTCGGTGGCATAAAGGCATTGCAGGCATTTTCAGGACCGTTTGCGGATGTGACGTTTTGTCCGACCGGCGGCATTCGCCGTGAAACTGCGAAGGATTATCTGGCTTTGGATAACGTGGTGGCGGTCGGCGGCACCTGGTTAACGCCGAAAGACCGGATCGAGGCCGAAGATTGGCGCGCTATTACCGATCTTGTGGCGGGAAGTCTAAACGATATTACCTGATTTTTTTTGCCAGCAGCGCTATAACACGGTGCTGGCAGCAGATTGTTGAATCTCCCTGCTTTCACAAAACGAATAATAGTTGGAGAAAATCTATGCACGCGACAGTTGATAAGGTTACACGGCGCATCATTGAACGCAGCCGCAGCACGCGAGACGACTACCTCAACCGAATGAACACCCTGAAGGCGTCATCGCCTCAGCGCGGCACGCTGTCTTGCGGCAATCTAGCTCATGGCTTCGCGGCCTGTGGCAGTGGTGACAAGAACACCCTCAAGTTAATGAACAAGGCCAATGTGGCTATTGTTTCGGCTTACAACGATATGTTGTCGGCTCATCAGCCTTATCAGCGCTTTCCGGATCTGATTCGTCAGGCGGCCCACGGTATGGGCTCCGTTGCCCAGTTTGCCGGGGGAACGCCGGCGATGTGCGACGGGGTAACTCAGGGCCAGCCAGGCATGGAACTCAGCCTGTTTTCCCGGGATGTGATTGCCATGAGCACGGCGGTCGCCTTAAGCCACAACATGTTCGATGCCACTGTTTTATTGGGCATCTGTGACAAGATCGTGCCGGGGCTGTTGCTTGGCTCGCTCAGTTTTGGTTACCTGCCGACCATACTGATACCGGCGGGGCCCATGCCGTCAGGCTTACCAAACAAGGAAAAACAGCGCATTCGCCAATTGTATGCTGAGGGCAAGGTGGGCAAGGATGAGCTGCTTGAAGCAGAGAGCAAGTCCTACCACAGCCCGGGAACCTGCACGTTCTACGGCACTGCGAACAGTAACCAGTTGCTGGTTGAGGTGATGGGGCTGCATCTGCCGGGCGCTGCGTTTATCAATCCCAACACGCCCTTGCGGGACGAGCTGACGCGGGCCGCCACCGAGCAAGTCGTGAAGTTGTCGAAGCCTAACGGGGGCACGCTGGGGCTGGCGGATATGGTAGACGAGAAGAGCATCGTGAACGCCCTGGTGGCGTTGCTGGTCACGGGTGGTTCCACCAACCACACGATTCACTGGGTCGCTATTGCAAGGGCGGCCGGTATCATTATTGACTGGAATGACTACGCGGAGCTGTCGTCAGTGGTGCCATCGATGACGCGTATTTATCCCAATGGCGAGGAAGATATCAACGCCTTTCATGATGCTGGGGGTACGCCATTTTTGATTCGCGAGTTGTTGTCCGAAGGGTATCTCCACGAGGATGTCGAAACGGTGGTCGGTCGAGGTCTTGAGCAATACACCCGCATGCCATCTATAAAAGATGACAAACTGATATGGTCGCCGGTTACTGCCCAAACCCAGGCTCCGACCGTATTGAGCAGCGCTGCAGAACCTTTCGCTCCCGACGGCGGCATGAAAGTGCTGGATGGTAATCTTGGCAGAGGCGTGATCAAAGTGTCGGCGGTGAAAAAAGAGCACCACAGAGTGGAAGCTCCAGCGGTTATTTTTGATCATCAGAATGACCTGAAGGCAGCCTTTGACGCGGGTGAGCTGGATAAGGATTGCGTGGTTGTGGTGCGATTCCAGGGGCCGAAAGCCAATGGCATGCCGGAGTTGCACAAGTTAACCCCCTATCTGGGCGTGTTGCAGGATCGCGGGTTTCGTGTTGCTTTGGTAACGGATGGCCGTATGTCCGGTGCCTCCGGTAAGGTACCGGCTGCGATTCATGTATACCCGGAAGCCGCCAATGGTGGTCCGCTGTCGAAAATCCGTAATGGGGATATCATCTGTGTCGATGCAGAAGCCGGTAAGCTAGCCGTCGCGCTCACGAGTGAGGAACTGGATCAGCGGACGCAGGTCACGGTGGATCTGAGTGCTTCCCATACCGGTTTGGGGCGTGAGATGTTTGGCTGGATGCGCCGTGCCGCCAGCAGCCCGGAGGAGGGCGCTAGCTTTTTCTGGAATCACGACGCATGACAGCAGAAGGCCATGCCCTGAGCTATGCTCTGGTAGCAGACATCGGTGGCACCAATGCACGTTTTGCACTGGTTGCAGAGGGCAGCGTCAGGCTCGTGGCTATTGAGGTTTTGCCCTGCGCGGACTACGCCAACCTTGATCAGGCCATTGTGGATTATCTTGCTCGTGCCGGTGTCGGTTCCGTCAGCCAGGCTTGCTTTGCCGTGGCTTCCCCGGTGCGCGAAGCCCAAGTCAGGATGACCAACAATCATTGGCGGTTCGACATCGATGTCGTCAAGCAACAGTTTGGCTGGCGGACGTTCAAGGTTATCAATGACTTTACTGCCATGGCACTTGGCGTGCCTCATGTCACCAAAGATAAGCTGATACACGTCTGCGGCGGCCCGGGTAATCCGCAACGTCCGAGGCTGGTGATCGGCCCTGGCACCGGTTTGGGTGTGTCCGGTCTGATGCCGATCCGAAACGGATGGGTGCCTCTGATGACCGAGGGAGGTCATGTTGATTTTGCGCCCACGGACGAGACCGAGGCAGCCGTCCTGAAGATTCTCCACGCCCGTTTCGGACGGGTATCGGTGGAGCGTATTCTTTGTGGCCAAGGACTGCTGAACCTTTATCAGGCCCATGCCGAACTCCAGGGTTTGTCGGCACCTCTGGACACGCCGGATAAAATCACCGCGGCAGCGTTAGAGCGTTCGGATACCTTGGCACACCAAGTGCTGCGCCATTTCTGTACTATTCTCGGTCGGGTGGCGGGAAATGCAGCCCTGACCCTCGGGAGTCTGGGTGGAGTCTACCTTTGTGGTGGCATCCTTCCCCGGTTTATCAATTTTTTCCGTGATAGCCCCTTCCAGAGCGGATTTGAAGATAAGGGTCGGATGCGACCGCTAATGGAATTCATACCGGTTTATCTTGTGACCGAGACGTATACAGGTTTGCTAGGTGCTGCTGAAGCGCTGGGAAATCCGGAAGTACAATGAGAAATGGGGGATGTGTGTTTTCAAACAAAGCGGTCGTTTACGTTTTGGCTGGTATTAACCAATAAAAGTATTTTTGAACTCTGATGCGCCAAGCCTGCAGGTAATGAATGAAGTCGGCTGGATCAAACCGATACTGCTGTTTATAGGCGCCGTTGTTCGCACGCCTGCCTTCAGCCAGCACTATGATCACATTGGCGAGAATGCGGCGAACCTGGCGGTCATCGAAGCCCTCCGTGGGGCACGAAGAGAGGATTCGAACCTCTGGAGCTTGCCTCCGGTGGAGCCGTTTGTTAGGAAATATTCGCTCTATCTATCGCACAGAATTCCATAGTTATCTGGACGCTCGCTTTCCAGGCCGGAAAACTGGATGGTGTTTATAGATATTTTTACCTCCATCTATATTATAAAATGTGTCTCTTAGTCAGGATGACTGAGGGTCCATGCCGGTTCTTATGCCTGGACAAAATGCGATACCTGCCCAGTAAAGAGGCTTGGCTTTATTTCTTTCTCAATCCCTTCTAAAGGTAAAATTAGATCGGTGGTGTAATTAACTGAGTCCATTTTACCCATGGCTTTTTGCCGATATTGAACTGCAGTTTTGCATGCGATTGTAGCGCCGTTTTGTCACGTCAATAAACGTTACGCCTCCGAACTCCATTGGCTAGAGTATTGGGAGCTGTCAGGCCATAGATGAATGTAGCTTGGTGCCCGTGGGTGAGATGACTAAGGCGTGATTACCAGTTAGGCGGTTCTTGGGGTCGGCGTAGTACCGGGTTTGCGCACAGGTCATTATCCAGATCAATGCGGAAACAGACCTCCAAGACTTTGGCTTTCATTCCCAACTGGGCTTTGACCTTATGGAGGTATTGACGGCTGCAGCATTAAGTTCAATATGGGATTATCGGAAGCATACTTTTTTACGTGCTGCTGCTGGTGATCAGTTCCAGTATGCAGCAGCAGGATTTGAGCCTGGCAACGTTTCAACCTGGTGGAAGATTGCAGGGGGTTATCACCTGAATAGGTGATGTTAGCGGTAGATCGGCAATGACCGAAGCATGAAGGTAACATTGATTTACCAGTAACCTCAGGCAGGCCTGACGCAGGTCGGCGCGCAGATCATGGTCAATCACGGCGTGCATACGCTCTGCGCTGAGCAGGCGACGGTTGTCGTCATCCAGGTCATGGCCGATGAAGGCGGTCAGCACCCGGTCACTGTCGCGAAAGGCATCAAGAATGGCGCCATTGCCACCTCCCACACTGTACACGGCACACAGCGCAGGATGTTCTTCTAGCGCTGCGCGCATCCGCTCATAGGTGCCGTGGTAGATGCCCTGGCCGCCGGCGATGTCGACCACAGGAACCTGTGAATAGTGTTCCCGCAGCCAACTGCGAAACCCCATGTCACGCTCTTCTTCACCGCGAAACTGACTGCTACTCATGACTACGGCGATTGCCGGCCAGCTATCGCGACTGCTGCCCAGCCATTGCATCAGAAGGTACGCCGCTGTGCGCCCGGCGGCGCGGTTATCCATGCCAATGTAGTGCGCGCGCTGGCTCTGAGGCAAATCAGTAACCAGGGTTAACACCGGCAACTTATGCTGCGATACCAGCTCGTTCACGGCTGCTGTAATGGCCGGCACGTCGGGCGCTTTTAGAATAATGCCCTGGGAGCTGGACTGGCGACAGCGCTGTAATGTCCGCACCATATCGGGCAGAGTGATGGACTCAAAAAGATGGTATCGCGGGCTGATACGAAACGGTGCCAGGCTCGCCAGTTCAGCCGCTAGCGCCTGTCGCACCTGTTGGCTGAAACGCCTGGGCGCCTGCATCACCACATCAATGTACAGGGTGCGACCGAGTGCCAGGCCCTGACTTTCCTGCTCCGCGAGCTCGGTAAGGGCCTGCTGAATACGCTGTTGAGTCTGATGGTGCACTTGCCCACGCCCATGCAGGGCCCGGTCAACTGTGGCTTTGCTGACTCCTGCCTGGGCAGCAATGCGTTTCAGGGTAAAGCGGCGAATGGCGTCGGGCGAAAGCATCATAAATGAGGTGTTTTTGAGGTTTTTGTGGGTTTATTGCAACACGGTCAGGGCCTAGCATCAAGCCATTACGATAATAACCGGAGCACCCTATGACTGCCTTGCTGACTCGTACCCACGCCGATCCGACGGATATTGACCTTGCCGAATTCACCACCCTCTGCCAGCAATCGACAAAGCTGGATGACTACCTGAATGCGACAGACGTGGAACAGAACGTACTGATCTATGAGCACAGTGCTTTTATCGGACTCAGCGCGGTATCGCGCCAGTCTTTACTGGCTGAGCTGCACCGTGCCCTGTCATCGGGCCCGGGTGTATTGGTCATTCGGGCCGCTTATGCCGACACCAAAGTGGTTGATGCCCACACTCGCGTGTTTGAGCGCATCATGGCGCAGGAAACAGAAGGCCGTATCGCCGGTGATCATTTTGCCGCCGCCGGGGCCAATACCCGAATCTGGAATGCCCTGCAGAAAGCCGCGGAGCAGAATCCGGAGTCTTTTATCGACTATTATGCCAATCCGGTCATGCATGCGGTTTCCGAAGCTTGGCTGGGGCCGCATTACCAGTTGACCGCGCAGGTTAATGTGGTGCATCCGGGGGGCCAGGCGCAACAGCCACACCGTGACTTTCCGTTGGGCTTTCAGACCAACGAAATCGCCAGCCAGTTTCCGCTGGCGGTGCACCGTATGTCGCCTTTGCTGACACTTCAGGGTGCCGTGGCCCATACCGATATGCCGGTGGAAACCGGGCCGACTCAGTTTCTGCCGTTTTCGCATCAGTATGAGCTTGGCTATCTGGCCTGGCGGGACGAAGGCTTCAAAGACTTTTTTGCTCAGCATGCGGTGCAGTTGGCCTTGCAAAAGGGTGACCAGGTGTTTTTCAATCCAGCGCTGTTTCACGCCGCTGGTACCAATCGCACCCCGGACCAACACCGTATGGTAAACCTGTTGCAGGTCTCATCGGCCTTTGGGGTGCCCATGGAAACCCTGGATCACGACGCTATGAGTCAGGTCGTATTTCCCACTTTGCTGGCCCGTTATCAGGCGGGCAGTCTCTGCGATACTGCGTTGCAGGGGGTGATTGCTACTGTCGCTCAGGGCTACTCTTTTCCCACCAATCTGGATACGGACCCACCCGTTGGCGGTCTGGCACCACAGACTGGCCAGCAGTTGCTGACCCAGGCGATACAGGAAGGTTGGTCGGTCGGGGCACTGGACGCAGCTCTGGCGGCGCGGCGCGATCGCCGCCGCGCCTGAGAGCATTGCAGCAACTCGGAGGATGGGGCAGCGTCAACTCTAGGGCAACGGCTCCCATTGTCCACCATTGGCCACGGAGCGCAGACAGGTTTCAATGAAATGAATGCCACGGGCACCGTCCTCGGCGGTGGGAAAGGCGTTGTCGGGCGACAGCGGCTGGCCACTGTCTTTGGCGGTGATAGCCTCCGCCAGATCACGATACAAGGAAGCAAACGCTTCCTGATAACCTTCGGGATGTCCGATGACCACCCGGGTCATCCGGTTGGCGGCCCTGTACAGTCCGGGTCCGCCCTTCACCAGCGTTTGGCGAGGCCGTTCCAGCGGCCGGTAGATCAGTTCATTGGGTTGCTGCTGATACCATTCCAGTCCGCCTTTGCTCCCGAACACCTTTATTGACAAACCGTGCTCTGCGCCAGTAGCCGCCTGAGTGACCCAAATCGTGCCGCGGGCGTTGTTGGCGTATCGGGTCAGTAGAGTGGCGGTATCATGGGCACTGCGTCCGGGTACGACGGTGGTCACGTCAGCGGTAAGATGGCTGGGTTCGACGCCGGTTATAAACGACGCTAGGTGCCAGGCGTGGGTGCCGATTTCACCCAGAATCAGGGAGGGACCACTCACTTCCGGCTGGAAATGCCAGTTGTCACCCGTTCTTTCTTGCGGAGTCAGCGTCGCCAAATGGCCTTGGGTGTATTCCACCTGTACCTGGCGCAGCTCGCCCAGATCCCCGTTGGCGACCATGGCCCGGGCCTGGCGCACCATGGGGAATCCGGAGTAGGCATAGGCGACGCAAAACAATCTGTTTTGTGCTTTTGCCAATTGCGCCAGTTCATCGGCCTCGGCAGACGTATGTGTCAGCGGCTTTTCACAGAACACGTGGAAGCCCGATCTGAGGGCCTGTTGGGCCAGTGCGAAGTGGCTGTCGTTGGGTGTCATAATGGCAATTACGTCACAGCGGTCATTGCGTTCTGCTTCTGCAGTAATTAACGCATGACCACTGGGGTAACCGCGTGGCACATGCAAGGCCTCGGCAGCTTCTATGGCGCGCTCGGCATTGGACGAAAAAGCACCCGCCACCACTTCGTACAGGCCGTCCATCACGGCACCGCCGCGGTGAATACTGCCAATAAATGAGCCCGGGCCGCCCCCGATAACGCCCAGACGCAGACGGCGTTGATTAGCGTTAACCGACATTATTTCAGCATCCATTCGTGAGCCGGGTCATTGTGGAAGATCCAGGTGCGTTCCGGACCGGCCATGGTATTGAGGTAATACAGGTCGTACCCATGCGGTGCCCCCACTGGATGATAGCCCTCTGGCACCATTACTACGCCGCAGTCTTCCACGGTGATGGTTTCGTCCAGGCTTCGGTCGTCGGTGTACACTCGCTGAAAAGCAAAGCCCTGAGAAGGGTTCATGCGGTGGTAGTAGGTTTCCTCCAGCTGGGTTTCCTGGGGCTTGTCGTCGGTATCGTGTTTGTGTGGCGGATAACTTGACCAGTTACCATTCGGGGTAAATACCTCCACCACCAGCAGGCGTTCTGCTGGAATGTCATTGAACAGTATATTGCAGACCCGGCGCTCGTTAGTGCCCTCGCCGCGGGTGATGTATTCCAGTTCGTCCGGACGGATCAGGCGCGCCGGGTATTTGCCCTCGGCTGGTGCTCGGGAAACGGCCAGTTCCAGATCGGTTTTGGCGTTGACGGTGTATTCATCATGCGGTGGCACATAGACCGCATAGGGTGGTTCTTGTTCAAAAATAGTCATCCGGGCGCCGATATCGGACCAGCTCTGCGTTCGGGTTTTTACGTCTGCTTTGCCGGTCATTAAAACCAGGCAGACCTCAGTCTGCTCCGTGGGCAGGGTCAGGACCTCACCGGCTTTCAGGGTATAGACTTCAAACCCGACGTACTGCCAGTTTGCCGACTGCGGGGTAATGCGTTGGATGCAGCCGATCTTGTCGGGCGCTTGCGGTTTTGACAATAAATGGGACATGTTTGGTTCTCCGTTGCTTACAGTTTTATGACCTGGCCAGTGCGCGCGGACTCAACTGCGGCATCAGCCAGCACCAGGGCCATCAAACCGTCGTGTTCGGTGGCCAGTGGCTGTTCTTCACCCTGAACCGATCGGATGAAGTTGTTCAGTTCCACCTGGTAGGCGGCGGCATAACGCTCAAGGAAGAAATGCTGGGGTTTGGCTGAAGTGGCGCCCTCGTCGGTAGTGATCACCACAGTGCTTTCAAGCTGGTTCTCGGCCTGGGCCATGCCTTTAGAACCCAGTACTTCGATGCGCTGGTCATAACCGTAGGCGGCACGGCGGCTGTTGCTGATCTGGCACAGCTTGCCACTCGGGGTTTTCAAGGTGACCAGTGCGGTATCTACATCGCCGTTGGCGCCTATTTCCGGATCAATCAGACAACTGGCAGTGGCAAAGACTTCATTGGGCTCTTCACCGAGCAGCCAGCGGGCCATGTCCAGATCGTGAATCATCATGTCACGGAACAGTCCGCCGGAAGACTGAACGTATTGGGCCGGCGGCGGTGTCGGATCCCGGCTGGTGATACTGACCATTTCCACGTCACCAATGGCTGCATTGTTGATCTGGGCTTTGACTTCGCTGAAATTCGGGTCATAGCGCCGATTGAAGCCTACCAGGCAGGTGACACCGGCCTTCTGGATAAATTCCAGGCAGGTGCGGGTGCGTTCGGCGCTCAGGTCGATCGGTTTTTCACAAAAGATTGCTATACCAGCCGCTGCGGCCTGCTCAATTAGATCCGCATGGGTGTCTGTCGGGCTGGCAATGATCACAGCATGCACCTCAGGGTCAGCCATGGCAGCTGCAACTGAGGTTACTTTGCCGCCGTAAGTGTCCGCCAGTTTCTGGGCAGACTCGGCAAACAGATCCACTATGTAGCGCAGGTTAGCCTGCGGATGGTTGGCCACGTTGGACGCGTGAATTGCGCCAATGCGTCCCGCACCAAACAGACAGATGTTGATCATAACGGGTCTCCGATAGAGTTGTGGGTCAGGCCGGGTTGTGGGCCATTGACCGGTTTTTATCAAGTCGATACGCCAGTCCGATGGCCAGTGATTGAGCCAGGCAGAGCGTAGGCGTAAGGGACCGAAAACCGTGAACTTCGGAATCCGGTAGAGTAAAAGCGACAGTGGCGAGTCTGGCCAAGGGGCTCAGTTTGCTGTCAGTAATGACGACGATAGGCACTCCGCGCTCAACGGCAATGCGCACGGTTTCATCGGTCTCGGTGGCATAGGGCCGGAAGCTGATGGCCAGTAGCACATCGTTACTGCCGATGGTACTGGCCTGCTCGCGGATCATACCGCCGACGTTGTCGAGCAGGTGGGCCCGGCGGTCAATGTGGCGCAGGGCATAGGCAAAGTAAGCAGCTGGTACGAAGGAGCGCCGCACCCCAATGATGTGGGTGGCATCGGCACCGGCCAGAATATCAATGGCCTGGTCCAGATCGGCAGCTGGTATATGGCTCTCCAGGGCTTGTAATGCCATGGTATCGGCATGCGTGAATTCGCCTAGCAACTGGGACGGAGACTGGGTACCCGGATCACCCAGGGTTTCTCTGGCGATCCGGATCCTTTCGGTATAACTGGGACTGTCCTGCAATAGCTTTTGCTGAAACAGACTCTGCATTTCAGTGAATCCGCTGTAGCCAAGAGCATTGGCGAACCGCACCAGAGTCGACGGGTGTACCTGGGCATCCTTGGCTATAACTGTGACGGTGCCAAAAGCGATCTCGCTCGGATGATCCATCAGGTACTGGGCGACTTGACGCAGGCGCTTACTGAAGCTGTCGTAACGCTCAGTAATGGCATTCTGCAGATCGCTCAGGGTTTCGGGCGCGATAGTGATGTCCGTCATTTGCAATATCCTTTGTTCGAGTGGTGTTAGAGCTCACTCAAAATGGAATGAAATTTCCAAGATTGCAATAGTGGGATAGTTTTTATGATTTCAAGTGGGTACAGCATGAGGCAGGTGAGGCCCGAATCGGGCACCACCTGCCAATAGCAGATTAGCGAACTTCACCTGCCAGTTCTTCTACCAGTGAGATGTTGTCGGCGGTAATGAAACCAGGACCCGAGTTCATGTTGTTGCTGGGGATGATCCCGTAACGAGAGTACAGCGACAGCATGACTACCGGCATATAACCCTGAAGGTACGGTTGCTGGTCAATAGCAAAGGCAATGGTGCCAGACTTGATAGCATCGGCAATCTTGCCGCTCAGGTCAAAGGTGGCAAAGTGTACGTCACCGTCCCGGCGGATGTTTTCCAGTGCGTTTATGGTGGGATGAGCTGAGTTGGGGCCCACAGCCAATATGCCATTCACTTCCGGATGCTGGCGCAGGTAGGCTTCTACACGACGCTGAACCTCCGTCGGGTCAATACCAGTGTCGATCATACGACCGCTCAGATCCATATCCAGGGCATCGGCATAACCCTGACAGCGTTCTACAGAGGCGGGGTTGGTAATATAGTGATTGACACACACAAACTCCGTTACGCCCGCTTCCGCAGCACGCTCACCAGCGCCAAAACCGGCGTCATACTCTGGTTGACCAATGTGCAGCAGAGCACCCAACTCTCGGCTCTGTTCTGCCGTTCCGGAGTTAATAGTAATGACTGGAATGCCACGACGCACGGCGTTTTTGATGGGCGCTTCCAGAACATTGAAATCGGCAATGCTCACAATGATGCCGTCTGGGTTGGAGGCGGTGGCCTGCTCAACGATGCGGGCCATTTGAGCTAAATCGCCATTGGTGGGGTTGCGGTATTCAACATCCGCATCCATGGCTTCCCCGGCTTCACTCACCGCATTGCGAATAGTATTCCACCAGGTGTCAGAATCTGGCGCGTGGCTGATCAGCACAAAGCGTTCCTGGGCCATTGCACTCATGGGGGCAGTGGCGGCTGCGATAACCAGCAGGCTTGTCGACAGTAGGGTAAAGAGGGTCTTTCTTATAGGTTTCATTATTTTCTCTCCTCGCTGGGCAGTGGCACTGACACCGGATTAATCCTAGCCATCTATAGTTGTGCACACCTAACCCGATTAATATGAAATTATTGTTCTCTAACGAGTTAAAATGGAAAATTAATTCCATCTGGCGAGAAAGATGGACTCGACTTGGGGTTTTGTCAAGCATTTGCAGAGAAATAAAAAAGGTAATTTCCATTTTGTTTGACAAATAGAAAATTTATTCTATTCTAGCATTAACCAGTACGGCGGCATAAAAAAAATAGCGCCGCTTCCTGTTTGATCAACGCCATGAAACAGCCTAAAAAAATTACAATCAATGAGGTGTCCTAGACATGTCGGTTACTACTACCCCCGAGAACCGGCCCGGCAATGTGCCCGGCCAAGCCACTGACGAACGAGTACGTAAGGTGTCGACGCTCAACAAATTGCTGAGCAGACCAGAGCTGGGTTCAATTTCCGGTGCCATTCTGGTGTTCATCTTTTTTATCCTGGTCGCTGGCGATTCCGGCATGTTCAGCCCGAGCGGGGTGCTCAACTGGAGTACGGTGTCGGCTCAACTGGGCATCATCGCCATAGGTGCCTGTATGTTGATGATCGGCGGTGAATTCGATCTGTCCATCGGGTCCATGATCGGGTTTGCCGGGATGATGATCGCCATACCCACTATGTACTGGGATTGGCCTATCTGGACATCCATCATTTTCGCGTTCGCGCTGGCGCTGTCCATTGGTTTTACCATCGGTTATATCGTGGTGCGCACCGGGTTGCCGTCGTTCATTGTTAGTCTGGCGTTTCTGTTCATTCTTCGCGGTTTCACCATTGCTCTGGCACTGCTGTTTACCAACCGGACCATCGTCGGTGGCGTACGCGGTGCGGCGGAAGGCGACATGCTGGCGGCGGTCTTTGGTGGCACCATTGGGACCTGGCTGTTCCAGTGGCTGGCTGACATCGGTCTGATGGCGGCTTATCCAGATGGTACTCCCATAGTGGACGGCATTCCCATGGTCATTGTCTGGTGGTTCCTGCTGGCGCTGGTGGCCAGCTGGGTATTGCTGCGTACCAAGTACGGCAACTGGATTTTCGCCACCGGCGGTGACAGCAAGGCGGCAAAAAATGTCGGCGTACCCACCGACCGAGTCAAAATCAGTCTGTTCATGTTCACCGCGTTCTGCGCCACGGTTCTGGCCGCCTGTCAGGTTCTGGAGTTTGGCTCGGCCGCTGCGGACCGGGGACTGCTGAAAGAGTTTGAAGCCATTATTGCCGTAGTCATCGGCGGCGCCCTGCTGACGGGTGGTTATGGTTCAGTAGTTGGCGCCTGTTTCGGGGCGTTGATCTTCGGGGTGGTTCAGATGGGCATCTATTTTTCCGGTATTAATTCGGATTGGTTTCGGGTGTTCCTGGGCGGCATGCTTTTGATCGCTGTAATGTTCAATAATGTGATCCGCAAACGGGTCACCGAAGCCCAGTAATCGGCTGTAGCAGGAGAATTAGCATGAGTGACTATGTACTGGAATTAAAAAAAGTCAGCCGTTTTTTCGGCAGCGTTATTGCCCTGAAAGACATTAATATGCAAGTAAAACTGGGCGAAGTGCACTGTCTGCTGGGTGACAACGGAGCCGGCAAGTCCACTCTGATCAAAACCCTTGCCGGGGTGCACAAACCGAGTGAAGGCGAATTTCTGATCGAGGGCAAACCGGTGCGGTTCAAATCTCCCCGGGACGCACTGGATTATGGCATCGCCACTGTCTATCAGGATCTGGCACTCGTACCTCTGATGAGTGTGACCCGAAATTTTTTCATGGGTCGCGAGATCACTAAAGGCTGGGGGCCGTTCAAGCAGTTTGACACCCAGCGTGCTAATGATATAGCCCAGAAGGGCCTGGCCGACATTGGCATTAAGGTGCGTGATCCGGAGCAGGCCATCGGCACCATGTCCGGTGGTGAACGTCAGTGTCTGGCCATTGCCAGGGCTATTCATTTCGGAGCCAAGGTGCTGATTCTGGACGAACCGACTGCGGCGCTCGGGGTAAAACAGTGTGCTGCGGTGCTCAGAGTAGTAGCTCAGGCCAGGGCCAAGGGTCTGGCGGTTATTTTGATCACTCACAACGTCCACCATGCATACCCGGTAGCCGACCGATTTACGTTGCTAAACCGGGGACACAGTCTGGGTACGTTCATGAAAGCTGATGTCACTCGTGAGGAAGTTCTCGAAATGATGGCCGGTGGTGAAGAAATGGAGCAACTGGAGTCTGAACTCGCCGAGTTTGCACGTTCCGATGAAAAAGAATCCGCTACCGCCTGAGAAACGGAACGACAGGCAAACTATTTACCAGGAGAAGTGCATGCAACGCCTACGTATCGGATTAATTGGTACGGGCTTTATGGGTAAGGCGCACGCTATTGCCTTCAAGGCCGCGCCGACTGTGTTTTCGCTGAACGCAGGGGTGGATTGCGAACTGCTCGCCGAGGTGTCTGAGAGTCTGGCGGCGGACAAAGCCCGTGAACTCGGGTTCAGTCGGTCTACGGGTGACTGGAAGACGCTGGTCAATGACCCGGACGTTGATGTGGTCGACATCTGCTCCCCTAATTTTTTGCACAAGGAAATGGCCCTGGCTGCGATCGCGGCGGGTAAGTCGGTGTACTGTGAAAAGCCGCTGGCCATCAACGCCGCGGATGCCCTTGAAATGACTCTGGCTGCAGAAAGAGCCGGAGTGAAGACCCTGGTGGGTTTCAATTACATGCGCAATCCGGCGTCCCAGCTAGCGCGGGAAATCATTGCGGCCGGAGAAATCGGTGAGATCGTGCATTTTCGCGGTACCCATAATGAAGACTATCTGGCCGACCCACTGGAGCCGCACAGCTGGCGCCTGAAGCGGGAGTTTTCCGGCAGCGGTACCCTGGGAGACATGGGGGCACACATTATCAATATGGCCCACTATCTGGTGGGTGATATTGCCGCTCTCAGTGGCGACCTGCAGACAGTGATTTCCGAACGTCCAGTAGCTGGACAGCCAGGCCAAACCGCACGGGTCGAAAATGAAGATCAGGCTCATGCCATGGTGCGATTTGCCAGCGGCGCCATGGGCACCCTGGAAACCAGTCGGGTGGCCTGGGGTCGCAAAATGGGGCTGACTTATGAAATCACTGGTACCAAAGGCACCCTGGTGTTTGACCAGGAGCGCATGAGTGAACTGAAACTGTTTACCGCCGACGATCCCAAAAACCGTCAGGGCTTTCGTACCCTGCTGATGGGCCCAGAGCATCCGGATTATGTGAATTTCTGTGTTGGCCCCGGCCACGGCATTGGTTTCAACGACCAGAAGATTATTGAAATTCGCGACTTGGTAGAGGGCCTGACGGCAGACAAGCCCCTGTGGCCGGATTTCCGCGCCGCCTATGAAGTGAGTCAGGTTATTGACGCCTGGGAGCAATCTCACGCTAACGGCCAGTGGATCACCTTGTGACCCCGATTCAGGACAAGAGACCTATATTATGAAAAACACAGCAAACACGCCTGGGGCGGCCCGGCCATTGGATGTCATCTGCCTGGGCCGTGCCGCAGTAGACCTGTATTCCCAGCAGGTGGGCAGTCGCCTGGAAGACGTCCACAGTTTCGCCAAATACCTGGGCGGTTCGTCCGGTAATATCGCCTATGGCACCGCACGGCTGGGCCTGAAGTCAGCCATGTTGACCCGTGTCGGTGACGAGCACATGGGTCGTTTTGTACGTGAAGAGCTGGCTCGTGCCGGCGTTGACGTCAGTCATGTGGTGACTGATCCCGAACGCCTTACTGGTTTGGTCATCCTGGGGATCAAAGACCAGGAGACATTTCCCCTGATTTTTTACCGCAATGACTGCGCGGATATGGCCGTGAGCCAGGACGACTTCGACCCGGAATTCATCGCCTCCAGTAAAGCCCTGCTGATTACCGGGACGCATTTTTCTACTCCAGAAACCTTTAGCGCTAGCCGTAAGGCGATGGACTATGCAAAGGCCGCCGGAACCAGGGTCATTCTTGATATCGACTACCGCCCGGTGCTTTGGGGCCTGACCGGTCTGGGCGAAGGTGAAAACCGCTTTGTGTCGTCTGATTCTGTGACCCAGCATCTGCAGAGCATTTTGCCGGACCTGGATCTGATTGTGGGCACGGAAGAGGAAGTCCACATAGCTGGCGGCAGTGAAGACACCCTGACGGCTCTGCGCACGATCCGCCGTCTAACCGATGCCAGTATCGTTCTCAAACTGGGCGCACAGGGCTGTACGGTCATTGACGGTGAGATCCCCGGTCATATGGATGATTGCATCGTCCATACCGGTGTTCGGGTCGACGTACTGAACGTACTGGGTGCCGGCGATGCTTTTCTATCCGGTTTTCTGCGCGGATGGGTTCGAGGCGAATCGCATGAGCGCAGCAGTGCCTATGCCAACGCCTGCGGAGCACTGGTGGTGTCTCGTCATGGCTGTGCGCCGGCGATTCCCGATGCTGCAGAGCTGGACGACTACCTGAAGCATGCCGAGGCCATAGCCAGACCCGATCAGGATGTCCGGCTCAACCGCCTGCACCGGGTGGCCAGTCGTCGGCGTCCCCGGTGGCCAGATATTTACGGTCTGGCTTTTGACCACCGCAAGCAACTGTTTGACATGGCTCAGGATACCGGCGCTGATCCTGAACGGATCAAACATCTGAAGATGTTATTGATCCAGGCCGCTGAAGACGGTGCCCGGCGCGGTGGTGTCTCCGACCAGGTGGGTGTACTGATTGATGATACCTACGGTCAGGCAGCGCTGAATGCAGTGACTGGGCGCGGCTGGTGGATTGGCCGGCCGGTGGAACTGCCTACTTCTTTGCCGCTTGAGCTGGAGGGTGGGCGCTCTATTGGCTCACGGCTACAGACTTGGCCCATCGAACATATTGTCAAGTGCCTGGTGTTTTACCATCCAGACCAGGCGATCGATCTGCGACGTCAGCAGGAACGTCAGGTTCAGGAACTGTACCAAGCCTGCCTGGCGTCCGGCCATGAACTGCTCTTGGAAGTGATTCCGCCCCGGGACCTTCCCGCTGATGACCAAACGCTGCCGCGAGCCATGCAACGGTTCTACAATCTTGGAGTGTACCCGGACTGGTGGAAACTGCCGGCGCCGTCACGCGCAACCTGGAAACAACTGGAAGAGTGCATTACTGAACGTGACCCAAGCTGTCACGGAGTGGTGTTGCTGGGATTAGATGCCCCGTTGGAAGAACTCAAGCGGGAATTCAACCACAGTGCCGGGTTCAGTATCTGCAGAGGCTTTACGGTAGGCCGGACCTTATTCGGTAGCTCAAGCCGTGCCTGGCTGGCCGATGATATAGATGACGCCACCCTGGTTCAGCAGGTGAGCGACAATTACGTTGAGCTGATTCAATGCTGGCAGGCTCGTGCTGCTGACCAAACCTGAGGAGGGACTACCATGGCCACCATTCGTCTGACCATGGCACAAGCGCTGGTGCGGTATCTGGCCGCGCAGAAGATCGACACCGGGGCCGGGGTTTATCCCCTGTTCGAAGGTGTTTTCGGCATTTTCGGGCACGGCAACGTTGCTGGGCTGGGGGAGGCGTTGCACGCTCACCGCGACCGATTGCCGACGTTTCGGGCTCACAACGAGCAGGGCATGGCGCATGCTGCTATCGCCTTCGCCAAGGCGCACCGGCGTCAGCGCATGATGGCCTGTACCAGTTCCATCGGCCCGGGTGCCACCAACATGGTGACAGCGGCCGGGCTCGCCCACGCGAATCGATTACCTGTGCTGTTTTTGCCCGGTGATGTGTTTGCCAACCGGACACCAGACCCGGTACTCCAGCAGGTTGAGCATTTCGGTGAACCCGGTGTCAGTGTCAATGACTGCTTCCGTCCGGTGAGCCGCTATTTTGATCGCATTACCCGTCCGGAGCAGATCATTACCAGCTTGCCTGTGGCCATACAGACGTTGCTGGACCCAGCCGACTGTGGTCCGGCAACGATTGCGCTCTGTCAGGATGTTCAGGCTGAAGCCTACGATTACCCGACGGCATTTTTTGCTGAAACCGTGCACCGCATTCGCCGGCCGCAACCCGAACCAAATGAGCTGGCCCATGTGCTAGGCCTGATTCGCGCTGCCAAAAAGCCGGTCATAGTGGCCGGAGGCGGCGTGCATTACGCCCGCGCTGCTGGGGCTCTGACTGTGTTTGCCGAGAGTCATGGTATTCCGGTTACGGAGACTCAAGCCGGAAAAGGGGCCTTGAAATGGGACCATCCGATGAGCGCAGGCGCTGTAGGTGTCACCGGTACCACGGCGGCCAATACCCTGATAGCAGAGGCCGATCTGATACTGGCCGTAGGGACTCGACTGCAGGACTTTACCACCGCCTCACGCACCCTGTTTGGCCGAGTTGAGGCACCGCTGGTGCAGCTAAATGTGGGCCGGTTCGATGCCAGCAAGCATCAGGCGGTGCCGCTGCAGTCCGACGCACTGGCGGGACTGCAAGCGTTGACCAAGGCGCTTGGCGACTGGCACTCCGATGACGCCTGGCCGGTTCGAGTTCGTCTTTTGGCTGCTGAATGGCAGAGCTACTATGACCAGGTAACAGCGCCGGAGACAACTGACTCACCCACCGGTCTGCCGTCGGATGCCCAGGTGCTGGGTGCCGTAAAACGCCAGTCTGCCCCAAGGGATGTCGTGGTATGCGCTGCGGGGGGTCTGCCGGGCGAATTGCACAAACTCTGGCGTACCGACGACCCGGATGCTTATCACGTCGAATATGGGTTTTCCTGTATGGGTTACGAGATCGCCGGAGGACTGGGCGTCAAGATGGCACACCCGGATCGAGACGTCTTTGTCGTGGTAGGCGACGGCTCCTACATGATGCTCAATTCAGAACTGGCCACCAGCGTGATGATGGGTCACAAAATCATCGTGGTGGTGCTCGACAACCGCGGCTATGGGTGCATCAACCGGTTGCAGAACGCCACCGGTGGAGCGTCGTTCAATAACCTGCTGGAAGACTGCTACACCGTACCCGATGGCGCACCCAAGCTGGATTTCGCGGCGCACGCCCGCGCGCTAGGCGCCGAAGCTGAACGAGTGGAAGACATTGCTCAGCTTGAGGCGGCCCTGCAGCGGGCACGTTCTTCTGATCGATCCTATGTGGTGACCCTGGATACGGATCCATACATCACGACCGATGGTGGACAGTGGTGGGATGTCGCCGTGCCGGAAGTATCGGACCGCAATACTGTCCAACAGGCGCGGGCCGGCTATCAAGCCAGTAAAGGCAAGCAACCCTACTGATCGAATTGATCATGAAATTATTAGAGGTATCAACCATGAGTGTACGCATAGGTATCAACCCCATTACCTGGACCAACGACGACATGCCGGAATTGGGGGCGGAGACATCTCTGGAAACTTGTTTAAGTGAAGGCAAAGAAGCGGGCTACGCTGGTTTTGAGCTGGGCAATAAGTTCCCCCGCACGCCAGAAGCTCTCGGGCCTATTCTGCGCGATCACAGGCTTGATCTGGTCTCCGGTTGGTACAGCGCTCACCTGCTGACGCGCACGGCCGAAGACGAAATTGCCGCGGTCCAGGACCACCTGCACCTGTTAAAGAGTCTGGGCGCCAAAGTGATGGTATTTTGCGAAGTCACCGGCGCCGTGCATGGCGATCAAAATACGCCAGTGTCTCAGCGTCCGGTAATGACCGATGATCAGTGGGCCAGTTTTACCGAACGGCTGAATACAGTGGCGGACTACTGTTATGCACAGGGCGTACAGCTGGCTTACCATCACCACATGGGTACCGTTGTGGAGACAGAAACCGACGTGCGTCGACTGATGGACGCCACTCATTCTTCGCTCGGCCTTTTGCTGGACACCGGCCACATGCATTTTGCCGGAGGCGATTGTGCAGCACTGCAGCGGGACTACGCCGACCGTATTAACCACGTGCATTGCAAAGACATCCGCCCCGAGGTACTGGCTGACGTAAAAAACCGCGATATGAGCTTTCTGGATGCCATGCTCACTGGAGCCTTTACCGTACCTGGTGATGGCTGCATTGATTATCCAACGCTGTTTAAAGGTCTGAAGACAAGCGGCTACAAAGGCTGGTTGGTCGTAGAAGCGGAACAGGACCCGGCTGTTGCCCACTCCCTGACCTACGCCAAAATGGGCTACGCCGGTCTCACCAAGGCCTGCTCTGAAGCCGATCTAAAGGTCGCGGTTTGAGATTAGCTCAAAGGTAATTGTAGGAACGACTGGGCGACATTCTGTCCTATGACACATACGGACAATCATTAGAAGGTATATTAAAATGAGTACACTTGGACATTACATAGATGGTCAGCGCTTCACCAGCACCAGCGGCCGTGACGCTCCTGTCTACAATCCTGCCACCGGAGAGGAAATCAGCCGCGTCGCCATGGCGAGTGCCGATGAGACTCGCATGGCTGTCGCTTCTGCCCAGGCCGCTTTGCCGGGCTGGAGCCAGATGTCGCCTCTCAAACGAGCCCGCATCATGTTCCGTTTCAAAGCACTGCTGGAGCGCGACGCCGATAAAATTGCCGGGCAGATCAGCTTGGAGCACGGCAAAGTACTCTCCGATGCCATGGGAGAGCTGACCCGGGGGATGGAAGTAGTTGAATTTGCCTGCGGCATACCGCATTTATTAAAAGGTGAGCATTCCCTGAACGTAGGCACTGGCGTAGACAGTTATTCAATGATGCAGCCCGTAGGCGTATGTGCCGGCATATCGCCGTTTAATTTCCCGGCCATGGTGCCTATGTGGATGTTCCCGGTGTCCGTTGCCTGTGGCAACACCTTTGTCATGAAACCCTCGGAAAAAGATCCGACCGTACCCACGATGCTGGCGGAACTACTGACAGAGGCTGGCTTGCCACCGGGTGTCTTTAACGTCGTCAATGGCGACAAAGAAGCCGTTAACGTGCTGCTGACGGACGACCGCGTTCAGGCCGTCAGCTTCGTCGGTTCCACGCCGATCGCCGAGTACATCTACGAGACTGCCTCAAAGCATGGCAAGCGGGTGCAGGCCCTGGGCGGTGCTAAGAACCACATGGTCATCATGCCGGATGCAGATCCGGAGCAGGTAGTGAATTCCCTGTTGGGCGCAGCGTACGGTTCTGCCGGCGAACGCTGCATGGCCATTGCCGTAGCCGTATGTGTGGGTGATAAGGTGGCTGACAACTTGGTTCGGGACCTTAAGTCAGAAGTTAAAAAACTGACGGTCGGGCCCGGCACCGGACAGACCCCGGAACCTCACTTGGGTCCGCTGATAACCCGTGAACACGCCGCCAAGGTCCGTGATTACATCAGCACTGGCACAGAAGAAGGCGCCACGCTGGTGATTGACGGTCGTGATTTTGTCGCCAAAGATAATGCCCAAGGCTATTTTGTCGGTGCCACACTGTTTGATCACGTCAAGCCGGGCATGCGCATTTATCAGGAAGAGATCTTCGGTCCGGTACTTTGTGTCGTACGAGTCAGCTCTTACGACGAGGCTCTGGCACTGGTCAACGCCCACGAGTACGGCAATGGCACCGCAATCTTTACCCGCGACGGCGATACCGCTCGGCAGTATTCCGAACAGGTACAGGTCGGCATGGTCGGGGTCAACGTGCCCATTCCAGTGCCCATGGCATTTCACAGTTTTGGTGGCTGGAAGCGCTCTTTGTTTGGCCCGTTGCACATGCATGGCCCGGACGGAGTGCGTTTCTACACCCGCATGAAGACAGTAACCGCGCGTTGGCCTACAGGCATTCGTGCTGGAGCAGAATTCTCCATGCCCACGATGAAATGACACACATGGACTTGCAGACGGTCTTTCTCGTTGCTTCAATTGTGAGGCAATTTGAGATCACTGTTTTACTCCAAGTGTCATGAGTCGTTCGGCCAAAGGCAGTGCTGCTCAACCGGGTCGAAATATCAGGCAAAGGTCAGGACTTAATCGCTCGATTTTGGATCAAGGCTGGGGTGAGTTTCGCTGCCAGCTCGACTACAAGTCGGCGTGGACCGGTGGTTGGCTTGTCGCGGTGCCGGCGCAGAACACCAGTTGTCAGTGCCCGGTTTGCGGACATATCCATACTACAACCGGCAAACCCAAGCGCTATTTCTCTGCACGGCCTCTGGCCACAGTGAAAATGTCGACCGGGTAGCGGCAAAGAGCATCCTTGATGCGCGGATTAAATCTGCTCAAAGGACCAGATATGGCCCGGATCGCCTGTGCAGTGAACGATGCAGTTAGGCCATCAGCAGCAGGAACCCACCGAAGGGATAACGCTGCGCAAGCCGCTTAAATCGCCGTAAGAATTCCCGCCCTTTACGCGTAGCAACGAGCGAAGCAAGAGGGCGGGGAGAATGTCAAGAGCCTGTCTATTTCCACTGGCCCTTCGTCATGAATACCCGCGAAGAAATTGTTCAGGCGGTCGAGGATTATCAAAGCGGCCGATTTGGCGGGCTAGACGTTTAGCTTCTACATCGGCTCATCGCGATAGTAGTCCCATAGAAACAGCGAACCCACGCTGCACCAGGGCGACCAGTGCTCTACTAACTGGAGGGTCTGCTTGGGTGAGGGTTTGTTGTCCATGCCTTTTAATCGGCCTAAGGCTACCCGCAGGTCGAGGTCGTCGGCGGGAAAGGTCTCTGGACGTTTCAGCGAAAACATCAGGTAGATTTCGGCGCTCCAGCGGCCAAAGCTACGCAGTTGAGTAATTGTGGTAATCACTTCCTCATCGCTTAGGTGTTCCAAGCCATCAGCGTTAAAAGTGCCCGCTAACTCAGCTTCTGCTAACCCTATGGCGTATTCGACCTTGCGCCAAGAGGGCCCCGCATCGCGCACCGCTTGGCCTTCCACTTCTATTACCGCTTTGGCGTGCAGCTCGGGGCATAGTGTATTGACGAGGCCCATGATGGTGCGGGCCGATTCGGTAGATATCTGCTGGCTAATGATGGTGGAGAAGAACGCCGCAAACCTTTTGTCACGTTCGCGAGGCGAGGGTGCGCCCACCAAGGACAGAGCGCGAGCGATATCTAGGTCGGCCTCAGTGAGCGCCGCCATGGCCTGTTTTATCGTGTTAAAAAACGTGTCGTCAGGTGTGATCGTCACCTCTGTGTTTCTACTTCCGTTTAATCCTGCGATTATTTGTCGCTAATCGAGATACCAACAGTGCGCTATCCCAAGAAGATAAGCATGCAGGATTCGACAGCATCGTCGTCTCAAGGGATGGCGCATAACCCGCGGTTAGCCGAATTTGTGTTGGCACTGGGTGGCTTTGGCATTGGCACCAGCGAGTTTGTCATCATGGGTTTGGTGAACCGCGTCGCGGGTGATTTAGCAGTGACGGTGCCCCAAGTGGGTTATGCGATTAGCAGCTACGCCCTGGGCGTGGTGGTAGGCGCGCCGCTGATTTCAGCGCTGGCCGCGCGAGCACCTCGGCGGCTGCTGTTGATTGTGCTGATGTTAGTGTTTGCGGTGAGCAATACCGCCAGCGCCATGGGACCGGGTTTTTGGTCCCTCGTGGGCCTGCGTTTTCTCGCTGGTTTACCCCTGCATATTCCGGCCCATCATGAACACCCATTCCGGGCGAACGTGAACACTGATTCTGGTTCAACGTGAACAGCTATTCCGGCTGAAGATGAACGCTTTTGGTGATTTACCGGAATCGGTGTTCACCATGCCGGAATCCGCGTTCACGTTAAACAAGAATCTTTCTTAACGCATTGTTTATTCAACCGTTTGCTACTCTGATTCCTTTTTTCGAGGATCGGAGTCATGCCAGCAAAGAGAATTTCAATGCGAAAAATCAGAGAAGTACTTCGTTTGCGGCTGGAAGCCAGGCTCTCGATCCGGCAGATCAGCGCCAGCACCAAGATCAGTGTCGGCGCCATCCAGAAACTGCTGTCCCGAGTGGATGCCTTAGAGACTACCTGGCCGTTGCCAGAGGACCTGGACGATGGCCGCCTGGCGGCCATGTTTTATCCCGGCTCCGATCCTGTCTCGTCTTCACGCTATGAGGTGCCAGAATGGGGTTCTGGGGATTATCCGTCCTAAAAAGACATAATCCTCTACAGCCTTTATCAACCGTGGCCTCCAGAGGGGTATTAACTTTCTCTTAATCCTTAAGTTGTCCCATTCGGTTATGATGCTGAG
>Ga0307976_1000375_pt1 | contig 25956 bp, 23 predicted proteins | sample OrgLakmetagen919_FD_201836 | JGI IMG/M metagenome (GOLD analysis project Ga0307976, IMG submission 201836) | Saline water microbial communities from Organic Lake, Antarctica - #919 | ecosystem: Environmental > Aquatic > Non-marine Saline and Alkaline > Saline | place: Antarctica: Organic Lake... | reverse complement strand
CTATCGCATTAATCGTTCTCAAAGCAAGGAAACTATTTTCAACAATTTAATAAGGAGAATGGTTACCACTAAAAATATTACTCACGCTCAATTAATATGTAGCTAAATAGTGACCTCTAAAAGTTTATTTTTTCGGGATTGGCAATGAAAAAATTCCGGGTTTTCATTTGTGGTTTACCCCGTGAAATTGCGCAGCAATATTTCACCGGGGTCATTAAGTAGTCATTTACAGTCATTTTTTTGTAATTGATTGTAATTGATTGTAATTGATTGTAATTGATTGTAATTTACTTCGCGTAATTCGCTAAAAATTTGCATTAATTCGCGTCTTTGGAATTTGGAATTTATTATATCATATTACAAATCAACAAACCACTATTCACGATTCACCCTTCCTGTTTTCTCAGTATGTTTTCGTCATATTTTTATCCACTGTGATGATAAAATCGGCGATTCCCTCGTGTTCTTCCTTGAGGTCATTCAGGTCGGCTTGTTCTTTGGTGGTGATGGTTTTGATATCAAGGTCCGGTTTCAAGCGGTTGAGGTACCAGATAATGCCTTCAAAATTATCGGAATGGTAAGCGCCGTTGTAGTGGATGAATTGTTTTCCGGGTTGGAGGTTTTCGGCAATAAAATGTGCCATCGTGGCATCTTTTACAGCCTGCGCTTTCACGATGTTCATGTTCCCGTGGCCGCCCATGCCACCCATCATCTCTTTCATTTTCTGGTATCCCGTAAGGGTGGAATCAAACTCAACGGGAAGGGGCGCAATCCATTTTTTTGCTTCTTCTGATAATGAGTCTAAAGCTTCCAGTCCTTTGGTATTTACCAGGGCGGCATACCTTCGCGGGATATTGGTGGCAACAAACCGCAGGCCGCTGTCAGCAGCCATCTCCATCAGCGGCTTATAATCGGTTTCGTAGTTCGACCACAATCGGACTTCCTTTTCAAAATCTTTCTGACGGATCGTCCCTTCCAGGTATTCATCTATGATTAGCTGATTATCGGCCTCAAACATTTCGGCCCCCAAAACCAGGTTGCCGTTTTTTTCCTGGTAAAGGTCGCGTGTAACTTCCAGTTGCAGCCAATGGGCGACCGGGTTGTTGTGCTGCTCACCAAAGAAAACCACGTCAGCATCGGAAATTTTCCTGAGCATTTTTTTATACTTTACGGTGCGGCCTTTTTCATTAAAAATCTGATAAGCCGGTTTATCGCTTTTAAATGCGACAGTAATAAGCAGGATAAGGATAACCGGCAAGGTATATTTCATCTTCATAATCAATCATTTAGATGGTCAGAATAGAAAGAAAACGGCAGCAGGTATTCAGCGCTGTCATAGATCAGCAGCTTTCCTTTCTCTGAGGCAAGGATGATTCTGAAAGGTTGCTTCTGTTCATGTTCATATTCGGAAAACACCTGCCGGCATATTCCGCAAGGGGTTACAGGGTTCTCTTTAACATATATACTCCCCGAGGCGGTAATGCATACCGTTTTCAGGGGCACGTCAGGATAGGCCGACCGGGCGGCAAAAATGGCTGCACGCTCAGCGCAGATGCCTGCCGGAAAAGAGGAGTTCTCCTGGTTGCTGCCGGTAAATACCTCCCCGTTATCCAGCAATACTGATGCGCCTACGCTGAAGCCTGAGTAAGGGGAGTAGGAGCGGCTGCGGGCTGCTTCGGCAAGGCTCAGCAGCTTCTCGTCTTCCGGCGACAAATCGGTTCTTGTTTCCAGCTCGGTATAGGGTATTTCCAACTGCTTTATCTTCTTCATAGTAACAACTTTTATGTTACGAATTTACGTAAAATTCAGTGAAATAAGGAACTTCTTGTTTGGGCGCCACGCCAGCGGCTAAAGCATCACCGCGTTGGCCACAGGGTTTTGATAATCAGTATTGTTCATGTGCTTCCGGTAACTCTCTCAGACGTTGACTGTTCATTTATTTATCTGTATCCTTGTATGTGCCTTGCAGAATACTGTGGTATGTGTCCTGATCTGCCAGTATTTCTATGGCTTTCTTTACCTGCTTGTCGTCTTTGAGCGAGCCTTCAATGGCGCCGCGCTGATAGTAATACCGTGTTATGATTTCATTACGCAAAAAATCTTTGATATCATTCTGGAAAGTGATCAGGTCATTACTTTTATGGTTCTCCAGGTCCTCTTTCAGCTGCCCGAGATGCTTCTCAATAAACTGGTAATACTCCTCCGCCTGGGCTTTTTCCTTCAGATTTTCGAGGGCTTTTTCTGTTTCCGTGGTGTATTCAAAATCTTTTCCCTCCAGGTAGGCAAGAAAGCTGTCGTAGGTTTTATCGGTGATGGTAAAGGCTTGTGCCGTGGCGATGCTGTCATGGTCTTGCTTATACTTTGTGGCAAAGTCGAAAATGTGATTTTTAGCGTATAACGTCAGGGCAATCCTGCTGGGGTTTTTGGGGGTCACCTCTATATCGGGCCTGATTCCTTTGCTGTCATATACCTTCCGGCCGTTTCTGGTCTTATAGGTTTTCAGCAGGGAATCGGGGACTTGCTCTTTGTCTGCTGCATCGCCGTTTTTTCCGGAGTAGTCTACCTCCTGGATACACCTTCCGCTGGGGATATAATATTTTGCAACGGTAACCTTTGCTTTGGTGTTGTAGCTCAGCGGCAGAATATTCTGCACCAGCCCTTTGCCAAAAGTACGCTGCCCTACCAGAACGCCCCTGTCAAGATCCTGTATGGACCCGGAAACGATTTCCGAGGCTGAAGCGCTGCGCTCGTTGATAAGTAATGCCACAGGGATATCACTGTCTATAGCCTTTCGGCGTGTTTTATATGTTTTGTTTTTATCCTCCAGTTTGCCTTTGGTTTCCACAATCAGCTCGCCTTTGTCTACAAAAATATCCATAATATTCACGGCTTCGTGCAGCAGTCCGCCTCCGTTGTTGCGAAGGTCAAGGATAACGGCATTCATCTCATTGCTGTCTTTCAGCTCTTTAAAAGCATTGGCAACCGCCCTGCCCGAATTGTCGGTAAAGCTTCTGAGCTTGATATACCCGGTATTGTTTTCAAGCATACCGTAGTAAGGCACATCATCAATTTTTATCTCTTCGCGGGTGATGGTTTTCCTAAGCTTCTCTTCCAGGCCCGGCCTCTCCACTATAATATCAAAAGAACTTCCTGGCTGTCCTTTCATCAGCTCACTGACCTGCGAGGCATCTTTTCCTTTCACTGGTTTGCCATCGATGCTTATTATCCTGTCTCCCGCCATAAGGCCGGCCTTATCAGCAGGAAAACCCTTGTAAGGCTCACTGATAATAATGTACTCCTCGCGTTTTTGTATCAGCGCCCCGATGCCACCATATTGCCCTGTGGTCATAAACTTATAATCCTCAATTTCCGATTCAGAAATATATACCGTGTAGGGATCCAACGACTCTAACAGGGCATTAATGGCTGCTTCGTTAAGCTCTCCGGGTTTGATTTCATCTACATAATTTAGTTGCAGCTCCTTGAAGAGCGAAGCATAGATGTCGATGTTTTTCGAAATCTCAAACTCTTTGCTTTGTCCGTAGATATTGACGCTTAGCAGTATAGAAAAAAGGAAAGCGCCGGTAATTTTCAGTTGTTTTCTCATAATACATTTTTGTGTTTTCTATGGAACCGGATCATAACCACTGCCACCCCAGGGATGGCACGAGGCAAAACGTTTAATTGACAGCTGGCCGCCCTTAAAAGGCCCGTGCTTTTTTATTGCTTCCACACCGTAAGCAGAACAAGTAGGCGTATAGCGGCACGACCCCGGCGTATATGGCGAAATGCCAAACTGATAAAACCGTATAATGCCGACGAAAAGCTTACTTAGTATGATTCTTACCACTTTCATAGACTTGCAGAATACGGTGTAAAAGTATGATTATTTTTTTCTCAATTTCCTGATATGAGGGCATTTTTTTACCTACATACACAACAGACAGCAACATTTGTTGTTGATTTTCTTCCAGCTTTTCATACAATGGCTGCTTGTTTTTCCGGTAGGCTTCACGCAGAAGCCGCTTAATGCGTATCCTGTCCACAGCTCTTTTAAATCGTTTCTTCGATACGCTGACTAACACCTGGGCAGGGTATTTTGTTGGAAGACTTTTAGGTTGCCACCAAATTAATAATGGATATTCAAATAATTTTTCACCTTCAGAAAACAGGTAATCAATATCTTTTGATCGCTTTACCCTTTCATATTTATTTAAGGATAAACGGCGTTTTCCTGAGTCATTTTTCATTTGCTGTGATATGCCCGCCATTTTTTTAAGTATAGTTGCAGAGGTGTTATGGCAACATGTATCAGCTACAGCTACACGGTTTTATTTTTTCTTTTCTTTTTCAAGAAACTGCTCCAGAGCCATGGTCATAGAGGGAGCTGTTTTTGTAGGCGCTTCTATGTTAAGGCGAAGTTTTTTGGCTTTTATCGCTTTTTTGGTAGCCGGCCCGAAGCCTGCTATCAGCATATCGTCCTGGGCGAATTCCGGGAAATTCTCGAAAAGGGAGTAAATACCGGCGGGACTGAAGAAGACAAGCAGGTCATACTTGTCGATGTCCAGCTTAGAAAGATCGCTTGACAGCGTTTTATACATCACAGCCGTGGTATATTTCACTTTCTCCTTGTCGAGCAAAGTCATAAGAGGCTTTTTGTTGCTATCGGAGGTGGGGATAATAAATTTCTCGCCGTCATGTTTTTTGATAATCTCCACCAGCTCAGAGAGGCTCTGGTTACCATAAAAAATCTTCCTTTTCCGGTATTGTACATACTTTTGCAGATAGTATGCTGTGGATTCTGACGTACAGAAATATTTCATCGTATCGGGCACCTCTACACGCATACTTTCGCAGAGCCTGAAAAAATGATCCACCGCATTGCGGCTGGTCAAAATGACAGCGGTATGATCCTGTATACGTATCTTGGATTGACGGAACTCCTTGGAACTGACGCCTTCAATTTTTATAAATTTCTGAAAATCAAGGTTCAGCTTGTATTTTTCAGCCAATTGACTGTAAGGCGACTTTTCCGGATCTGCCGGTTTGGGCTGTGAAATTAGGACGTTTTTTATTTTCATATTAGTTGTTGTTATCGCTTTTAATATACCCGTCAAACTGTCTGCTCCAAATACCTTTCTATAGCCTTGTAAAGGAATAGAACGGGTAGCATTTCGAGGGCGCAAAGATACAAAATAATGTAGAATGATAAAAAACCATCGACTTTCCTGCCGATTATAAAGGTTCTGATTAAGCGATAAATAAACAGGGCTATTAAAACATACACCGGAATATAAATGAAAATATTATCGTTGAGGTAAAACTTCATGATAACAAACAACAGCAGTAACATAGAAGCAGTTACGTTGATTACATATGAGTTGACCAGGTTCATAAAGCTCGACACCGGCGCTTTAAATATTTTACCGGTGATAAGTATCAACAAATCTTTGATAATCCATAATGCGGCTAATAATGCTGTTAACCTGGCTATTACTGCCCAGGGCGACAGCTCGGAAAAGATAGCGCTTTCGGGAAGCACAGTGCGCAGGCTAAAGGTATACAATGCGGCCACAATTAAGGTTATTACAAAAAGAATCATGGCTGTGGCATGGAAAAACACTTTCCCTTCATTGCGCAGCCATTCGGCTTTACGCAGCGAAAAAGCGGCCTCAATGATCATATTAAACCGGCGCGGGGCAAAGGAGCGGGCAACGGCAATAAGCAACAATACACCGGTGATAATGATGAAAAACCAATCCTGGCTCTCGGCATGCCGCAATAAGGGTTGCATCTCCCCGGCGACATCCGGAAAGAAATTCACTGGTTCAGGAAGGTGTGCTATGGTTGAGTCGGTTGCTTTCACGTATGCTTTGTTGTTGTTCTGTTTTGTGCAAAAATACACATAAATCAACATCATTTAATGTATAATGAAAGGGGGAATAATACCAATGCCGATATATATTTGAAGTGCCTTTAGGAGAGAAACGCCGCCTCGCCAAAGGCCTTGGGGAACTGAAGGCGCAATTCAAATAGTAATTGGTATAAAGACTCATTTCAAGTGATAATCGGTATAAAAGGCTTTCCTTATCTAAAATCATTTTGAATATGTTGGCCAAAGCAAAATTTAACACCATTCCTTTAGGAACAAAATTTAAAAGGTATTATTTTCGCGAATTGTTGATAATCAGCGATTTTTTATCATAAAAATCAAAACAAGAAGCGTTTAATAAAACACCACAAGTACATGAGTTTATTGGAAAGCATCAAAGCAAGTGCAAAGAAATTACATAAAACCATTGTATTACCCGAAGGGCTGGAAGAGCGTACGCTGCAGGCAGCCAACGAAATTATTAAGGAAGGGTATGCAAAAATTATTTTGATGGGCAACCTGGAAAAAATTCAGGATAAAGCCAAAAAACTTGGTTTGGATGCTATCGGTGAGGCCACAATTATCGACCCTGTGACCTATGATAAAAAGGAGTATTATGCAGAGATGTTAGCCGATATCAGGAAAAAGAAGGGGATGACTATGAAGGAAGCGCGCCGGTTGGTAACAGATCCGCTTTATCTGGCCACTCTCCTGATAAAAGACGGACAGGCAGATGGCGAAGTTGCCGGTGCGGAAAATGCCACAGGAAATGTGCTGCGTCCGGCCTTTCAGGTGGTGAAAACCCTGCCTGGTATCAGCGTGGTGTCCGGGGCTTTTCTGATGATTTTCAATAACTGCGAATATGCTAAAGATGATATACTCGTTTTTGCCGACTGTGCCGTACATCCCGACCCGGATGCGCGACAGCTTGCTGAAATAGCCGTTTCCACAGCAAATACCGCAAAAAATATTGCCGGACTGGAGCCGCATGTGGCCCTGTTGAGCTTTTCCACCAAGGGAAGTGCCCAGCATGAAATGGTGGATAAGGTGGTTGAAGCTACAAAAATAGCGCAGCAAATGGCCCCGGGGATAGATATTGACGGAGAGCTCCAGGCCGATGCAGCATTGGTGGAAAAAATAGGCGCAAAAAAAGCTCCCGGCAGCAGCGTGGCCGGAAAAGCTAACGTGCTGGTGTTTCCCTCCCTCGAAACAGGGAATATAGCCTATAAACTGGTGCAGCGCCTGGCAGGGGCACAGGCGGTAGGTCCGGTGCTGCAGGGCATGGCGGCACCCATTAATGACCTCTCAAGAGGATGCTCGGCGGATGATATTGTGAACCTGGTGGCTATAACAGCAAACCAGGCCGAAGGAATGAAAAAATAAAGATCAATTACGAAAAGATAAAGAATATGGCAGAAGATATTAAATTAGAAGATTTTGCTTTACGCAAGAAGAGTGTTAAAAAAGGTTCGCTCTCTCTCATTGGCGTGGTGGGCTGCGGCGCTATGGGACAGGAAATCGTCCGGAACATCAGTCAGAATGGTTTCGATGTCAATTTTGTAGACATCAGCCAGGAGGTGGTGCAAGAGAGCATGGAAGCTATCGCGGTATCCCTGGATAAGAAAATAGCTAACTGGGGACTTACCCAAGGCGAAAAAAAGGCCATCCTCAACCGCATAAATGGTTCTACAGACTACAAAACACTCGAAAACTGCGACCTGGTAATAGAAGCTATCAACACCGTGAAAAAGGGGACGAGCCTATACCAGCGCCAGGAAGTTTTTAAGAAAGTGGAAGAGTCGGTGGACGAGAAAGCAGTGATTGTCTCAAACACCTCCACTCTTATGATATCGGAGCTTTCCTCGGTATTAACGCATCCGGAAAGAACACTCGGGATGCACTTTATTTCTCCGGTAGATAATATCAATATTGTTGAAGTAGTGCGCCATGCCTCTACTACAGACGAAGCTTACGATTTGGTCTCCCGCTTTGTGCGCATGATCAATAAGAAACTGATAGAAGTGCATGAGTCGCCAGGAAATATCAGTACCCGCATGACCGTGCCGATGATCAATGAGGCCTGCGATATACTGATGGAAGGAGTGGCCACCGTTTATGATATCGATCAAACGATGCGGTCGGCTTTCGGTAACCAGTATGGCCCTTTTGAACTCGCCGACAAGATAGGGCTGGACAAGCTCCTGAAATGGATGGATAACCTTTACCTGGAATTTGGCGAGCAGAAGTATAAGGCCTCACCGGTTATTAAGAGACTGGTGCGTTCCAACCACCTCGGGCGCAAAACTCAGGTGGGATTTTATAAGTATGTGAACAACCAGGCTACTGAAGAGGCCGTTACATGTGCACAAATCAATTAATGGAGTAGTGGAACCTAAAAAAGGAAAATAAATGAAAGTAATCGTATTAAACTGCGGAAGTTCATCAATAAAATATCAGCTTTTTGAAATGCCTGCTCAGAAAGTGCTCTCAAAAGGATTGGTCGAAAAAATTGGCCTCAAGGGTGCAGGGATAAAACATAAAAAAGAAGATGGTACCACCTTGAAACTGGAAGGCGAAATCCTGGATCATAAGCAGGGAATAGAATATGTGCTGGGAATTCTTTCCGATGAAAAATACGGCAGTGTGAAGAACCTGGGAGAAATTCAGGCTGTGGGGCACCGTGTGGTGCATGCCGGTGAGAAATTCAACGGCAGCGTAAAAATTACTGATGACGTCATCAAAGCGCTGGAGGAGACTATCGACCTGGCGCCCCTGCACAACCCGCCAAACCTCGAAGGCATTTATGCCTGCCACGACTTGCTGCCGGGGGTGCCTCAGGTAGGGGTATTTGATACTGCCTTCCACCAAACTATGGAACCACATGTTTACCTTTACGGGATACCATATTCGCTCTACGAAAAGTATGGCATCCGTCGTTACGGATTCCATGGCACAAGCCACCGCTATGTGTCTAAAAGGGCCTGCGAACTTTTGGATCTGGACATTAACAATTCCAAGCTGATTACCTGCCACCTTGGCAACGGCGCTTCCATTACCGCCATCAAGAACGGAAAATCTGTAGATACTTCTATGGGACTCACGCCACTCGAAGGACTCATCATGGGGACACGTTCCGGCGACCTGGATATTGGTGCGCTGTTAAGTATCGCCGACAAGGAAGAAATCAGCATTAGCGTAACTAACAAACTGATCAATAAACACAGTGGTATGCTTGGTGTTTCAGGGGTTTCTTCTGACATGCGCGAAATTGAGGAGGCTGCAGAACAAGGCAACGAACGTGCCGAAGTGTCTCTGAAAATGTATGACTACAGAATTAAGAAATACATTGGTTCTTATGCAGCTGCAATGAATGGTGTTGATGCAATTGTGTTTACAGGTGGTGTGGGCGAAAATGCCGACACAACACGACGTGGCGTACTAGGCGAAATGCAGTATCTGGGTGTAAAACTCGACCACTCGAAAAATGATGGCCTGCGTGGAAAAGAGCAAGTGATATCCACCGATGACTCGAAAGTGAAAGCCATCGTTGTGCCTACAAACGAAGAGTTAGTGATTGCTTCTGATACATTCGAAATACTTGAGAAGAAATAATCACTTTACGTGAAATTCATAGGAAAACAGCATGCCGGTTGCCCGGCATGCTGTTTTTTTTACTAGTGTCCGGTAAATATCTGGGAGAATTCTCACTATCCTGAACAACAATGACATTTTTTGTAAGTTAGCCAGTGCAATCAATTTTTCTGAAAAATCAATCGGTCTATGAAAAAACTACTCCTTTACCTTCGTTATCTGATGGTAGCTTTTGGCATTGGCGCTGTAACATTTATCATCCTTAGTTTTACTGATCTTCCTTATTATGCCTATCACCACCTGGGCACAAAAAATGCCTCGATGGAGCTGCCACCCGACTACATTGTCGTACTAGGTGCAGGTGGAATGCCCAGTCCGGAAGGGCTGATGCGGTGCACATATGCGGCTGAAGCTGCCAGGGCATATCCAAATTCCAAAGTTGTTGTGGCTATGCCGACCAAACCTGAATATTTTCTGGTAAGCCATACTTACAAAATGTTCAAAGAGATTGAGCTCAGAGGGATCGATTCTTCACGGTTTGTTTTCCAGATGAAAGGCATGAATACCCGCGAACAGGCGATAGCCATTGCAAATGACTTGCCGCAGCATGATACGCTTTCGCTGATGATAGTTACCTCACCTCAGCATGTCTATCGCAGCATAAAAGCATTTGAAAAAGCAGGATTCGGTTCGGTGGGCGGCATGGCTTCCTTCGAAAAAGCGGTAGCCGAAGAAAACCTTATCGATCCGGGAGCAGTAAAAGAGCAGGTCACCAACCTCAACCTACGCTACAACATGTGGAACTACATGAAATACCAAATCATCGTAGCACGCGAATATGTGGCCATTACATATTACTGGTTAAAAGGATGGATTTAAACATCTGATTTATGCCGAAGTATCCGCAAATTTCTGTTATCCTCCCCGTTTTTAATGCCGAATCAACCTTGAATCGCGCTATTAACTCGGTGTTAAATCAAACTTCCGGGGAGTTTGAACTGATAATCATCGATAATAATTCCACTGACAATTCATTAAATATCGCCCGGATTGCTTCCGAAAAAGATGCACGGATCCGGGTATTTAAAGAATCCCGGCAAGGCGTGGTTCATGCTTTTAATAAAGGGTTAAAAAATGCCTTTGCACCTTTTATTGCCCGCATGGATGCTGACGATGAAATGATAAGTCGCCGCCTCCGTCTGCAAGTGGATTTTCTTCAAAACAATCCGGATGTGGATGCCGTGGCTGGATTGGCGGAATATATTTCACATCATCGTAACACCAAAGGATTTGATGAGTATGTCAAATGGTCTAACAATCTAATTTCAATAGAGGATATTTTGTTAAACCGCTTTGTGGAAATGCCAGTCATTAACCCAACCGCCATGTGGCGGAAAGCTGTTTCAGACCATTTAGGCGCATACCGAGAAGGTGATTTTCCGGAAGATTATGAAATGTGGCTCAGATGGATGGACAAAGGCGCGCGGGTTGGAAAAGTAAAAGAAATCGTGCTGCGTTGGCATGACTCAGAAAACAGACTGACCCGTACTTGCGAAACATACTCGAAGGAAGCTTTCCATCACGTCAGAGTGAAATATCTCGCGAAACACCTCGAAAAGCACAACCCTTTCCACCCGAAAGTGTGGGTTTGGGGAGCTGCCCGGCAAACACGCCGAATGGCTGAAATGACGGAAAATGAAGGCGTTGTTATTTCTGCTTACATAGATGTGGTAGTCAACAAAGACATCAAAGTACCTTTAGTACATTATTCGCACATACCCAAGGCAGGGGAATGCTTTATCCTGGTTTTTGTTAAAGACCCTGTTGCTCGCACGAAAATAAAATCCTACCTGGAATTATTGACATACAGAAAAGGATTTGATTATTTATTCATAGGATAAATAAGCTCTAAAATCACACTGTTTATTACTTCCTCACAATAAGTTTTTTACTTAGATGTTTTCTAAATAGATGCCATTCTGGAATTCGAATGTTGAAATCTTTATATTTGTTTTACTAATTAAAAAAGTATTCATGAATTCTGCTGCCCACAAGATATATCTTGCTTTGCTTACTACTATAGTAATTGTCTCCGCTGCTTACTTTCTTTATTTTGGATGGTCATATTATCAAACCGAATTAACTGAGCGGTTTTATCATGAAGACTATAAACTATTAAAGCCAAGCGGAGATATCGGGCATGGCATTGGCATTTTTGGCTCGCTGTTTATGATTATTGGCGTTAGTTCATATATGGCTCGTAAGCGCTATCGCTTTATGTCAAAGTGGGGCCTTCTGAAACACTGGCTCGAATTTCATATTTTCCTTTGCACCCTGGGGCCGATCCTCGTGCTTTTTCATACTTCGTTTAAGTTTGGAGGTCTCGTAGCCATCAGCTTCTGGAGCATGGTGGCTGTTTTCCTTAGCGGGATAGCCGGACGGTTCATCTACCTCCAAATCCCGCGTACCATTGAAGGGAGGCAACTTTCGCTCAATGAAGCAAAAGATCTAAAAAGCAATTTTAGTAAGGTGCTTGAAGAAAGCTATCAATTCAATACCTCCATCAGTGAAGATATTGAATCCGCCGTGGAAAACAATGAACTCCGAAAAGTAAAAAAGCTTTTAAAAGCAGCGAATACCTCCCGATCTGACCGTAAAAAGGTTATAAAATTTGCAAAGAACGAAATCGCACTTAACAAACGTATTGCACGTCTGACCAAAATGCAGAAGCTTTTTGAATACTGGCATGTGGTGCACTTGCCATTTGCGCTGATAATGCTGGTAATTATGATTATACACATTGTGGTGGCTATCGTTTTCGGCTACATCTGGATATTTTAAGTTATGGAACAACTGATGGAAGAACTTTCTATTTATGGCGTAGTGTTTCTCTTTATAGGGATCATCATTTTCATATACCTGCGCAAACAGCGCCGCGAATCCAAAGCTGTTGAAGAAAAGATACGCATCGCTAAAGAAGAAGGTCTTTTTGAGCCGGTATCGCTGCATCCGGTGGTTGATCCCAACAGTTGCATAAAAACAGGAGCATGCATTGCTGCCTGTCCTGAAAAAGATATTCTTGGTATACAGAATGGTAAAGCCAGGCCCATCAACGCTTCACGCTGTATTGGCCATGGGGCCTGCTTTCACGCCTGCCCCACCGAAGCCATCACACTGATGATAGGAACCGAAAAACGCGGTGTTGACCTCCCTCACATCAATCACACCTTTGAAACGAATGTCAAAGGGATTTTTATCGCCGGCGAACTTGGTGGCATGGGACTGATAAAAAATGCGGTGGAGCAGGGACGTCAGGCAGCAGAAAACCTTATCAAATCACTCCCGGCAAAACACCATGCCAATTACGATCTGATTATTATTGGTGCCGGTCCTGCAGGTATATCTGCATCGCTCACCGCAAAAAAGCATAAACTGAAAGCGCTAACACTGGAACAGGATACCCTTGGAGGTACTGTCTTTACTTTTCCACGCTCAAAGATAGTGATGACCTCCCCCATGGATCTCCCCCTTTACGGGAAAGTGAAGCTTTCAGAAACATCAAAAGGAGAGCTTTTAGAAGTGTGGAACAAAGCACTCTCGAAAAACGAGATCACCATCAGGGAAAAACAAAAGGTTGAAGCTATCAATGCGGTTAACGACCATTTCGAGCTAAATATCAAAGATGGAGAAACGCTCACTTCAGCGCGTGTCCTTATCGCTATTGGCCGCAGAGGCACCCCCCGCAAACTGGGAATTCCTGGAGAAAATACAGAGAAGGTAGCTTATCGCCTGCTGGAACCGGAGGATATCTCCGGTGAAAAAATCATGGTAGTGGGGGGTGGCGACTCCGCTATAGAGTCGGCCATGCTGCTGGCTGAGCAAAATGAAGTGATCCTTTCTTACCGGAAGGAAAAATTCAGCCGCATCAAACCAAAAAACAGCAAGCGCATAACGCAAATGATTGAGGAAGGAAAAATCGATGTCCGGTATAAGACCAATCTCGTAAAGATTGAAGGCGAAAAAGCACACCTGAAAAATGAAGGTGGCCAGGTGGAAGAAATTCCCAACGACCGGGTTTACATCTTTGCCGGAGGAGAGCTGCCCACTCAGTTTTTGAAAAATGCAGGTATCACCATCACAAAAAAATTCGGGGAGGCGATTCTCTCACACAAAAAATAAGCAGATGAGAATTGGAAATTTTATATTATTGATAGTATTAACATTGTTTTCCGGCACCGCACTCGCACAGCTTTCTCCGGGAGATCTTGCCGAACCGCATGCCCACCTCGAGGGTCTCGCAAACTGCACCAAGTGTCATGACCTTGGTAAGAGTGTTTCAAACCAGAAATGCCTCGATTGTCATGACCAGTTAAGCAAACGTATTCTTACAAACAAAGGATTTCATGCCTCCACAATGGTCAAAGGGAAAAACTGTATTGAATGTCACAGCGACCACCATGGCCGGGGTTTTGACATGTTGCACTTCGACACAACGGACTTCAAACACCAACTGACAGGCTACCAACTTGAAGGCGCACATTCGGAGCTTAGCTGCAAGAAGTGCCATAATAAATCCCACATATCTAACCCGGAAATCCTTAATAAAAAGAGCACCTACCTCGGTCTCAACACCAATTGCCTTTCCTGCCACAAAGATTACCACCAGCAAACCCTGGGCGCAGAATGTGTGAATTGTCACGACTTGGAAGCGTTTGTGCCGGCAAAAAAATTCAACCACCGCAATACAGATTTTCTTCTGAAAGGGAAGCATAAAGCGTTGGAATGCACAGAGTGTCACGAAAAAACTACTCGCAACGGTAAAGAATTTCAACGCTTTTCCGGTATTGTTTTCGGCTCCTGCGGCGATTGTCATGAAGATCCGCACAAGAAAAGGTTCGGACAACAGTGCAGCGAATGCCACAACGAGCTGTCCTTTCAGCAAACAGGTCCGCTAAACGATTTTGATCATCGCAAGACTGATTTTCCGCTGCAAGGGAAACACCTTCAGCTTGACTGTAAAGAATGTCACACCGGATCATATACCAAACCTATTGCGCATAACAGCTGCACTGATTGTCACGATGATTATCATGAAGGACAACTAACCAAAAATGGCAGCGTTCGTGATTGTGATGAATGTCATACGGTGGAAAGCTTCCAGGGCTCTTCCTTCAGCATTAACAAGCATAACCAATCGGAATTCCCTCTGGAGGGAGCGCATATGGCCACGCCTTGTACGGAATGTCACAAAGAAAATGAAAAATGGCAGTTTGCGGATTTAGGAAATACCTGCAATGATTGCCATGAAGATCCGCATAAATATCTGATAAGCGAAAAGTATTATCCGCAGTCGGACTGTGAAAAATGCCACAAAGTTTCCCGTTGGAGCGAAGTTAATTTTGATCATTCCTTAACGGGATACGAGCTTCAAGGACAGCATCAAGAACTTAGCTGTCGCGATTGCCATTTCCGTAAAGATGAAAAGGGAGATGTCCACCAGCAATTCAAAACCCTTAGCGAAAGCTGCACAAATTGTCACACCGACCAACATTACGGACAGTTCGAAGAAAAAGGAAAAACCACCTGCGAACAATGCCACACATTTAATGACTGGGGCCCCACCCGGTTCGATCATAATAAAACACGATTTAAACTGGTGGGCGCGCATGCTGATGTAGCCTGCGAAAAATGCCATCAACCCATCGTGGAAAACGGAATCACATACATACAGTACAAATACAAGGAGGTATCATGCGAGACTTGTCATTAATCATCATCCTGACTTTAATTGGTATTCAGCTATTCGGCCAGGGGCAGTCGCCACACGGCGATGAATTACAATACAGTTGCGGCGACTGTCACAATACCATGGGATGGGACATCGATATGGACTCCATTCCATTTAACCATGATACAACCACATTCTCGTTAACCGGACAACATGCCGAAACCAATTGCCTTCAGTGCCATACGGAACTGGTGTTTTCTGATGCAGAATCGGAATGCTTCACCTGCCACCAGGATGTGCATGAAACCACGGTAGGCTTCGAATGTGAACGATGCCACACTACAGAAAGCTGGCTGGTAGAAAATATCACCGAAATACACCAGCAAAGTCGTTTTCCATTGGTCGGAGGGCATATTACCGCCGATTGCTACGATTGCCACGATGCCGCCTCGCTGCTTCGTTTTGATCCGCTTGGCGTTGAGTGTGTCGATTGTCACCGTGAGGATTATCTCTCCACCAATGAACCAAATCACCAGGATGCCGGATACAGTACCGACTGCCAGCAATGCCACCTCATCACTTCTTTTGAATGGTCTGCCGAAGGGTTTAATCACTCGTTTTTTCCACTTGAGCAAGGACATCATATTTCGGATTGTAATGCCTGTCACGATCCCGGACAACTTTACGAAGCTATAGATTCGGACTGCTTCAGCTGTCATGAACAGGATTACAACAATTCCACTAACCCTGCACACCAAGGCCTTGGCTTTTCAACCGACTGCCAGCAGTGCCACGACCTTAGTCCCGGCTGGCGTCCGGCAGATTTTCGCTCCCACGATGCTGAGTTTTTTCCTATTTATTCGGGGGAGCATCAGGGGGAATGGGATAACTGCTCGCAATGCCACCCTAATCCAGCTAACTATGCTGAATTCACCTGCACCTCCTGCCATGAGCATAACGAGGGGGAAATGAACGACGAGCATGATGATGTGAATGGCTATGTCTATTCCAGCCCGGCCTGTCTGGCTTGTCACCCCAATGGCGGTGAAGGAGAAGATTTTAACCACGATAAGACCGGATTTCCGCTGGAAGGGGAACACCGCGGAGCCGATTGCACAAGCTGCCATGCCGATGGCTATGAAGGCACCTCTTCTTACTGTGCCGACTGCCACCAGCAGGAATTTGATGAAGCAACCAACCCCAGCCACACCGAGTTGGATTTATCTGATGATTGTGCATTGTGCCATGATCCCACACCTGATTGGGAGCCGGCCACCTTTGCCAATCACAATGAATATTACATGATTGAAGGGGCACATACGGAAATTGCCAATAGTTGCGATGAATGTCACGAAAACGATTATATCAACACACCAAACACTTGCTTTGGTTGTCATGAACAAGACTTTAATGAAACCACCGATCCTTCGCATACCTCGGCGCAATTTAGCACCGACTGCGAAACCTGTCACACTCAAACAGAATGGGAACCGGCCACTTTTGATCATGACGGACAGTATTTTCCAATATACTCGGGTGAGCACCAGGGCGAATGGGATAACTGCTCTGAATGCCATCCTAGTCCGGATAACTACGCTGAATTCACCTGTATCGATTGCCACGAACACAACCAGGCAGATACCGACGACGAGCATGAAGGCATTAGTGGGTATACTTACAACAGCATCGCGTGCTTTGAATGCCATCCCGACGGGTCAGGTGAAGGCGCATTTGATCACAGCACTACTGAATTTCCGCTTCTTGGAGCGCACGGAACTACCGATTGCTTAGAATGTCATGCGGATGGGTATCAAGGCACCTCAACCTATTGTGCGGATTGTCATACCGCCGACTTTAACAGCGCTACAAATCCCAGCCATAATGAACTGGGATTGAGCGATGACTGCGCCACATGCCATACTTCAGACCCCGGATGGGTACCGGCCACTTTCGAAAACCATAACGATTATTATGTATTAGAAGGAGCACATGCTTCCATTGCTAATAGTTGCGATGATTGCCATGACGGGGATTACCTGAACACATCCAATACCTGCATTGGTTGCCATGAAACAGACTACAATCAAACAACAGATCCAAACCATAGCAGTGCTAATTTCCCAACAACCTGCGAGGAGTGCCATACGCAAGTAGAATGGGATCCGGCTACATTCGATCATGATGGCCAGTATTTTCCGATTTACTCAGGAGAGCACCAGGGCGAATGGGATAATTGCTCTGAATGCCACCCCAATCCAAATAATTATCTGGAGTTTTCTTGTTTCGAATGTCACCCTCAAGGTGAAACGGATGATGATCACTCTGGCATCAGTGGCTATGTTTACGAAAATAATGCCTGTTTCGAATGTCACCCTGATGGATCGGGCGACGGGGCATTTAATCACAATGCTTCAGAGTTTCCACTTACCGGGGCACACACAACTGCAAGTTGTGAAGACTGCCACGAAGACGGATATGGCGGCACTTCAAGCTATTGCGCCGATTGTCATACCGCCGACTTTAACAGCGCTACAAATCCCAACCACAACGAACTGGGATTGAGCGATGACTGTGCTACTTGTCATACTTCTGAACCCGGTTGGGAGCCCGCGGCTTTCGCCAATCATAACGATTACTACATGCTGGAAGGGGCACATGCCTCCATTGCTAATAATTGCGATGATTGCCACAGCGGCGATTACCTGAGCACGCCCAATACCTGTTTTGGTTGCCATGAAACAGACTATAATCAAACTACCAATCCTAACCATAGTTCATCAGGGTTTAACACCGAATGTACAGTATGCCATGGTCAGTTTAACTGGACCAACATTTCTTATACTCAACACGATGGTCTTTATTTTCCGGTGTATTCCGGAGAACATGGGGGCGAATGGGACAACTGCTCTGACTGCCACCCGAATCCGAATAGCTATGCTGAGTTTTCATGCTTCGAATGTCACCCACAGGGCGAAACGGATTCGGAGCATGATGATGTAAGTGGCTATGTTTATGAGAGCACAGCCTGCCTGGATTGTCATCCAAATGGCAGTGAGCAACTGTTCATGCGAATGAAACGTAATGATAACAAGTTAAAATAAGCCTGTCATGAAAAATTCAATATTCATAGTGTTTTGCATCTGTTTGGCTTATGCCGGATATTCGCAGAAAACAGACACCATAACAGGAACCATCTCGCACATCAGTTCAAATAATGTGTATGTTCGTTTTAACTCTACTGAAGGTATCATGGTGGGCGATGCACTCTATGAAAAGTCTGAAGGAATATTTGAGCCTGTTTTAACAGTGGAGAACCTATCCAGCATCTCCTGCGTTTGCACGCCACTGCGTTCAGGCGAACTCAAAGAAAACGATAAAGTCTTTGCGGTTATCTCCATCCCTGAAAAGGAGCAAAAAGCGAAGGAGGTTGCGGATAAAATACAATCTATAACAACCGATACTGTTGAAACAGCAGAAACCACATCCAAACCTGACGAGGATAAAAAAGAAACGAAGGAAAAAATAAGTGGGCGCGTTGCTGTCTCCTCTTACTCTGACTTATCAAACACTGCGGGAGGCAACTCACAGCGGATGCGTTACACGTTTTCGTTTGATGGCGAAAATTTCGGCGACAGCCCGGTATCCCTGGAGTCGTATATCTCTTTCCGCCATCGCAGCGGTGAGTGGAATGAAGTGCAGGATAATATTTTCAATGCCTTGAAGATTTACAATCTGGCGTTAAAATATGATGTAAATCAAAAAACCCGCATCTACCTCGGAAGAAAAATCAACCCAAAGATTTCAAGTTTGGGTGCAATAGATGGTGTGCAGGCCGAAACTAAATTTTCGAACACCACCGTGGGAGCTGTTTTCGGTTCACGACCGGATTATACCGACTACAGCATTGATCCGTCGCTGATGCAGTTCGGGGCCTATACTTCGCATGAATTCGAGGGAAAAAATGGAAAGATGACGAACTCGCTGGGTCTCGTTGAGCAGCAAAACAACGGAAAAACAGACCGTCGTTTCACTTACTTCCAGCACTTTAATACGCTGATGGAGAAGGTTTATCTTTTTGCTTCCGCAGAAATGGATCTTTATGAAAACTATAATAACAACCCTCAAAGCACACTGAATCTCACTAACCTTTATCTTTCCTTACGCTATCGTCCATCGCGAAAAGTATCGCTTTCCGGATCCTACAGCGCCCGGAAAAACATTATGTATTTTGAAACCTACGAAACGCTGGTCGACAGCATTCTTGATGTGGAAACACGCCAGGGATACCGCCTTAGGGTGAACTACCGTCCTGCCCGGTATTTATCAGTCGGAGCAATGGCGGGCTACCGCTCACGGCCGGATGACCCCGACCCATCTCAGAACTTGTATGGATATGTATCTTACACACGGATTCCGGGAATAGAAGCCGCAGCAACACTTTCAGCCACATTGCTTCAGACCGGCTACCTCGACGGAAAAATATACAGCCTCAGACTTTCCAGGGATTTGATAAAAAGAAAGCTTTACTCGGGCTTGCAGTACAGGTATGTCAACTATCAGTTTATCTACTCAAATTCCGATTTACAGCAGCACATCGCAGAATTGAGCCTGACCTGGAAAATGCCTTACCAGTTGTCATTATCAGTTTATACCGAAGGGGTTTTTGAAAAGGATAATCAATACTCCAGAGTGTATCTGAACCTGAGGAAGAGGTTTTAAACATTCTGAGAACCTCCAAAAGGGTAAACCATTCGCAATACGATGTGTTAAAAGTTTGTCAGATATTAAGCACTAATTTCAAAAAGATGGAAAAACAGCTATATTCACTGCTTTACGCAAGCTCATCTTCAAAAGATATGAGTGAAAATGAACTGACATCTCTTCTTGAGGAAATCAGGAAGAAAAACCAAAGTCAAAACATCACTGGAGTATTGTTGTATGGCAACAAAAGCTTCCTGCAGGTGCTTGAAGGTGACAAGGAAAAACTTAAATCGCTTTATAAAAAGATAGAAAAAGATCCCCGCCATAAGGCCATTGTAAAACTTCACGAAGAGGCCATTGATGAACGAATTTTTGGAGAATGGTCTATGGCTTTCAGCCGGATCAGCCCGGATCAGAGCCAGGAAATTCCGGGTTTCTCAAGCTTTATGGAAGACGCTTCCAGCACTGAAATCATGAAACATAATGCCCGCCAGATTCAATCATTTATGAATACATTCCGGTGGATGTATAAATGATACCATGTCTGTACTGTAGTGTAGTCAGGAAAATGCGGAACAGGGTTAATTGCTCAGCTTTTCGTATTCCTCTACCAAATCATCATCTATCTCCAGATTGTGATATACATTCTGCACATCATCATCTTCTTCAAAGCGTTCAATCACCTTCATCACTTTTAGTGCTTTCCCTTTGTCAAGCCTTTCGGCGTTGTTAGGAATTCGTTCCAGACCTGAGTTCTCAGGTTCTATCTTCAGCTCTTCCATCTTTTTCTGCATGGAACCAAAATCTTCCTTCGCTGTAGTAATGGTAATAAACTCCCCTTCTGTTTCAAAATCCTCTGCACCGGCATCGATAACCTCCAGCTCAAAAGAATCAATATCTTCTATCTGGTCATTTTTTATCGTGAAAACGCCTTTTCTGTCAAAGAGAAAACTCAGACTCCCGTTTTTACTCAGGCTTCCGTTAAACTTATTGAAGATGGCCCGGATGCTGGCTACAGTTCGCTGCTGGTTATCTGTCATACATTCAAGGTAAATGGCAATGCCATGCGGCGCATAACCTTCGTAGGTTACTTCAATGATATCGTCATTGTCTTTGTCTGATTTACTGATAGCCCTTTCGATATTATCTTTAGGCATGCTCACCGCCTTGGCATTCTGTATGGCGGATCTGAGTCGGGGATTGCCTTCCGGGTCAGCCCCACTCTCTTTCACAGCTACTGAAATCTCTTTCGAGAGCTTAGAAAATATTTTTGAACGCTTAGCGTCTTCTGCTCCTTTGATGTGCTTAACCTTTGACCATTTATTGTGACCTGCCATTTTACTTCTGTTTTTGGTTACTTTTTTGGAAGGATAAAATTAATAAAAAATGCTTCCCTAAAACAAAAAGCCGGGCTGCCCGGGGAGCCTCACCAACCCTGATGTTATGGTTGATGATTGCTACGCCACTGACAGCCCGCCAATTCAAATTAATGAGTCACTAAAAAATATCAGAAGTTCAGCAATTGCAATCCGACGTTAAACGGATACAGCTCGGGACCTTTTCCATCTTTAAACAATGGAACGAGGCTGTAGGAAGCATACAGATTCAATTTTCCCCAGCCTATGGTAACCAAAGCATCGCCGCGGAACGAATTCAGATAAAACGCTTCTCTCTCTTTGTTTTTATTATTTCCGTTATACACTGTTTTGGTATGTGTGCCTATGCGCAGGCCTCCCACAACACCTGCCGAAAGGTGAAAACTATTGATATCATTATCACTGTCAGTCTGAAACTCCAGCAACACAGGGAGCGTGAGATACGTAGCCACGAGTTTGCTCTTTTTATAGATGCGATCGGGAGCAGGCGTTTCAAAGCCGAGCGTGTCAGCGCTGTTGCTAAGAATTACATTATCGTCGAAGCGGTAGTTATCCCACATCAGACCCAGACCGGTAACCAATCCTACATGGTTGCGGATCAGGTTAATATTTTGCTCATAAAAGTTTACCTGTACGTTGATGGATTTCTCATAGGTAAGGTCCAGCTTCTCATAACCGGCAGGCATATTAAGCTCCTGATCACTATCCATCAGTCCATTAACACCCAGATTAAATCCGGCCCAATGCCCATCGAAGGAGGGTTCCTTTTTCGACCTCCCAATGTCTACATTGCCATCATCATCGATACGGATTGTTGAACGTCCCATTGTAATAGTCGTAGTGTCAGAATCAATCACCTGCACGTCGAACTTGCCGACACGTACCCGAACAGAATCTTCGTTACGGTGCGCCCTGTTAATTTCTTTCTGGATACGCTTTTCAACAGTCTGCGATTTATTGATATCCACTTCTTCAGGTTCATCATCATATTTCAGTTTGGCGACGCCCGACACGGAGCCGGTGAGCTTTTTCCCGGCATGTACATACGCCATGGCGGCACCACTCACAAGGGCCTCGGTTTCTTGGGTAACCAGGTTATAGGCTTTAACATTCGAGGCTCCTGATGCTTCTAAGGCATGCGAGCCTGCGCTGCCGGAAAGCCTCACATTTGAGGCGCCTGAAAACTCAGAATAAAGCCGCTCCACTTCTACCTGAATGTCGAGCTCGGCAGCACCGCTGACTTCAAGTTCCAGCGATTTGCCCCTGATCGGATCGCGGGTAAACAGCTTTGCTGCTCCTGAGACTTCTATTTCATCCAGAGATACATAGTAGACATCCACCTCAATTTCACCCTTTCCGTTAAATCCGGTGCGGCCATTACCGTCATACGACAACTCCAGTTTGTCATCATGCACTTCTATCTGCAGGCTGTTTACCATCGCTTCATCACCTTCATAAACCACTTTGCAGGCATCAGCCTTGATGAGGTTTACTTTAAACATATTACCAACTTCTATGGCGGAGAAACAATCGGTATCCAGTTCTTTTTTCACTTGCGCTTTGGCTTGCAGTGCAGTGCCTAATACAGCTAAAACAACTGCTGTAATCATCAATATCTTCTTTGTCTTCATGATATTTGTTTTTGTGTTTTGTGTAGGACGTAAAGCTGTTAAAAAATGTTACAAAAAATTTCCTTAGATGATGAAATTATGGAAAAGTAGGGTTGAAAACGACTGGATTTGTGAGAGATAAACGTTTGCTGTGTCTCGTTTGAAATTATTGAAAAGCACCGGAATATTGCATGATGTTGTAAACCATCCGCAAAGGTTATTCTCCCCGCGAACGTAATATTTCTATCAGGTCACTCTTGAAATGGTAGTCCTTTTTTTTAGACTTGTCGGGTTTCCTTTCCGGAAGAACATCGGTTAAGGAAAAATCATTCAGAGCCGTTAAAGTTTCAGCGCTCAGGTTCAGTTTCGACAATCCCGGATCAGTAATATACATGTCATTATTTCCTGCAACCCTGTTTTTTACCTGGTATGCCATCCTTTCCAGCAAAGTTTTTTGATTATACTCCTGCATCATGGCATAGTATTCCAAATCTTCCTCTAATTGGTCATAATAATACAGGCTGATCATTTCCATTCGCTTATGCATTTTCAGATTGTTAGAAGCTTCTGGCAATTTCCCTGCCTGAAGGCTGGCCATTTGTGGAAGGACATTAAATGCTTCACGCAACGAAGCAGGCTGCACTCCGGTTGATAATGGCTGTGAGCTGCGCAGTTCAGGTGTTGGCGCAGCGCTACGAAACTTTATGGGATCACTGTTGAGTGATAGCATCCGATCTACTGGCGATGAGTTTTGCGGAATTTTATTGTTCGGAACAAATATCGCGAGAAGCAATGCTATCGATGCCGCAATACCATACCAGTATGCACCACGACGAAGGTGAACGAGCAATGGCTTTTTCTTTAGTTCCTGCTTCTGAGTAAAGGTAATTTCCTTATCGGGATGAAGTCTGGTTTGCTGGTAGATGGCGGCCTCCTTTTTCAGATGCGGATTGTTTTTCAGAAATGCATCGAGGTGTTGCGCTTCTTTAGCAGACAAGTCTCCTTCTGCGGAAGCAATCAGGTAATCTTCGTAATTTGTTTCATTGAGGGCACCAGTGGCAACAACAGGAATCTTCTTCAGCGCTTCCTTTCCGGACATCTTTACTTCAGGAGCTTGGAGGCGGACATCGTCAAAGGCTTCAAATTCGGCTTTCAGGTCGGGATGCTGCTGCAGAAAAGCAAAAAGCTCCTGCTTCAACTCCCCGGCCAGGTTTCCGTCGAAGTAATCCAAAAAATACAGCTCGTAATTTTCTCTGTTGATGCTCATAATACTTTATCGGGACTCCCGATATATTTTCTTAATGCCTTTCTGGCCCTGTAAATATAAACCTTCACTTGCGACTCAGTAAGGCTGGTAATCTCGCCAATCTCTTCATAGCTGTAGCCTTCATAGTCGCGCAGCATCACCACATGCCGTTGCTTCTCCGGCAAGGTATCTACCGCCTGATGCAGTATTTCAGACAGGTCGGAATAACCCCCTTCGTGCGAACCTGAATGCGCGATATACTCCTCGCCGACACTCATTTTTTTATTCTTTCGGATGCGATCGATCATGGTATGGTATGCCGCAGAAAATATGTAGGATTTCGCCTTTTCATGATTGATGTTCCGCGATTTCTCCCACATGCGGGTATAGGCCTCCTGCACTACATCACGCGCCTCGTCCTCATCCTTCATATTTTTCAGGATAAAGCGAAACACCCCATCGGCGTGAGCCTCCACACATTGATTATACTGAGCGACCGTCATCCTTTCTTTTTCAGTCGGTTTATTCTTGAGACGTAAAGATAGTATGAAAAGTTACAAGGCGTGTTAAGAATCTCTCCCAAAACAAATACAGGTAATGTTGAACCCTTCTCAGGGTTCTTCAGCTTTACCCTGACACCTCAACCCTGCATTTCATACAGGGCTATTCATATTCAATCCCATTCGGGATTGCCTTAAACTCAATCTCTTCGTTTCTGATAAGTTTTAAAACCGCAAAGCGGTTTAATATGAATAGCTCCGGGTAAAACCCGGGGAAATAGCATCGCTTTAATTGATCCTCAACGCTGAAGGCGGTGAAGTTTCCTTAAATTCACCTGATTTTTTTCATGAAAAAATTGGGGCGTTTAGACTTTCCGGGAAATCCTCTGAAAATGGGGGTAAATTGCTTTAGTTTGCTGCAAAAGAATTGGGTTTCGGAAAAAAGCGCACTTTGTTGAGTGTTTATTGATAAATGGAAAGTGAGTTGAATATGATACATTATATTTGCTTCTTAAGGTAAACAAAGCAAACATGAAAATAACAAAAACTAAAAAGAGGTGGGGCATCACTTTGCTGTTGCTTGCAATGGTTATCAGCATAGCCTCATATCCGCTATCGCCTCAGGATCCCATTAAATATATTGAAAGAGAAAGTGGGCAGTTAAAAACCGAAAAGGTGGCCGGAGAAAAGTGGTTAGTATGGCTGTATGATAATCCGATTGGAGAAGCCACCTTGTGGGCCCTGGCGAAAAGAAAGGTGGTTTCATCGATTTATGGCTATATGATGGATCGCCCCTCTTCAACGAAAAAGATAGCCCCCTTTATTGAAGATTTTGATATTGATATGAGTATTGCTCGGCAACAGGAGTTTGACAGTTTTAATGACTTTTTCATCCGCAAACTAAAAGATGATGCAAGACCGGTTGATACCAGCTCTAATATTGTTGTATCGCCTGCCGATGGGAAAATCATGGCTTATGCCGATATTAGCAACTCCGATTTTATTATAAAAGGATATCGCTTTGATGTATATTCCTTTTTGAATAATCCAGATCTCGCTCAAAAGTACGATGATGATGCGATGCTTGTTATCCGACTGGCCCCGCCCGATTACCATCGCTTTCATTTTCCGGTTAGTGGATATTTATCTGCAAATAAAAAGATTGAAGGTTACTATTACCTAAATTGAGCGATTCATGAGTTCGATGTGCCATTTTTACTCGGCTGGTTAAATTAGTATTCATATTATTTGGCAGTAAAAGGGATGTTTTGCTTTATTTGGAATAAACCGGTCATTTTTTCATTCCAACTCAAGCTGTTTATGAAGTTTTTC
>Ga0307976_1000356_pt1 | contig 26695 bp, 17 predicted proteins | sample OrgLakmetagen919_FD_201836 | JGI IMG/M metagenome (GOLD analysis project Ga0307976, IMG submission 201836) | Saline water microbial communities from Organic Lake, Antarctica - #919 | ecosystem: Environmental > Aquatic > Non-marine Saline and Alkaline > Saline | place: Antarctica: Organic Lake... | reverse complement strand
TCAAAGTGAAATGACAAATCTGTTTAATATTAAAATAGAGGATATTATGACCGTGTAGCTACAGAATCATAAAAAATACCCGTTATAAACCCTGTTAAACCTCGTTTCTTTCAAGTAAGTTCCGTTAAAAAGGTATAGATTAACGGTAATTGAATAATACCGATTATCAATTGAAATGAGCCTGATATACGAATATTTAAAAAACGATAAATATCAGCATCATTTTGTTTTTCAAAAATTTAGTTCAATTAAATTAGTCTTGTAATGCCGCTATCACTTTCGGCTTAAAACTAAAAACCCCGGAGCCTACCCGGGGTTTTTAAAATCATGAGACGAATTAAAATGGTTTTCAGAAATTACTTTTATTTGATGATTAACTTTTTAGAAACAACCCCTTTATCTGTTTCCAGCCGCAGGATATAGACCCCCTGCAATCTTTCAGGAATCTTAATTTCATAATCTTTCTTTGGGCTATCACTTTTTTCTGAAATAATTTCACGGCCATTGAGATCTGTGATTTCAACGGAATAAATTTCCTGTTTCTGCGAGTGAACAAATAACCTATCCTTAACGGGATTAGGACCAATAACAAGGCCATCGATCTGCGGCATTTTATTAGAGGTGATCATCATTTCCACCTCGTTAGATGGATTGGATTCCCATTCCTGATAAACAGAAGTAACATAAAAGGTATGCAACCCTTCGCCGATGCCTTCATAAGTGTAGGAGGTTTGTAATGCCGGCACCTCTTGAAGGAACACATCATTTTTATATACATTGTATCCATCTATGTTTGCAGCACGCGGCGAAACACCGGAGAGCACATTCTCTGCCGGCGATTCTGTGGAAACAGCCAGTCCGTATATATTCCAGTTAATATTCCATCCAAAATTATCGGACATACTTACCCAATCGGAGTAATACAATATCATATCTCCCTTAAAGGGCACGGCGGGGCCATTGTCAGTCCCGGCAGGATATACGCCTTCGGGATTCAGCACCTTGTAGCCAATCCAGAGCTCCTCACTTGCATCGATAGGTAACGGCTGGTCGAGTTCAACGCGGTTCCATTGATTTTCCAACAGGTTTTCCACTTCCTTCTCAAAAACCAGCTCGCCGGCATAATTCTGATTGCCGCCGGACCAGACGCGGGCAAATACCTGGCAGTTTTTATCTGTACTAAAAAAGTTGATTTCCGTGAGATATTTCCCGTCATACTGCTGTAAATCAGAAGGCGTAAAACGGATGGCTGCTTCAAAATGCTCGGGTTCCCCACCTACTTCATCGGAATTGATGCCGTTATCATAACGCATCTCCTCACCGGAAGAAGCAGGCTCCTCCCAGTCCAGCATTACATCCGAAGCTTCGATGCTGTAGGTTAAATTCAGCGGCGGAAACATTACCGGCTCATAAGTCGCCAGTTCTATGTCAAACACATAATTTTCTCCACCTTCCACTTCAATCTCTTCATAATAAGGCTCATAACCTTCGGCTTCCACGCTCAGGGTATATGCTCCGCCGGGCATTGCCACCTCAAAATATCCTTCGCTGTTGGTTAGGGTATTATAACTTCCGGTTCCAAAAGATATTTGCGCCCCTTCAATCGGGTTTTGCTCCTGGTCGGTAACCGTTCCTTCTAATTGCGCCAGCAGAGCAAACTGGCTGGTTGCAGGGCGACCCCACACTTCATAAACAAAAGTGCCTGCAAAAGGCATATTCCACACAATGTAAAGTTCATCAGATTCGTCACCCTGACTTCCGTCAATGCGGGGCCAAACCCCATCTTCGATATCTTCAGAAACCTGGATGGCTTCAGACCAGTTTTGGCCGTGGTCATAAGAATATTTCAGATAAGTAAGTTCTGTACCGGTGTAGGTATCGTCGCTATACACAATATACAAACGGTGATCGTTTATTGCATTTTGTCCTAAAAACAAGTCCGGTCTTGCGGTATATCCGCTGTTATCAGTAATTTCGACAGGTTCCAGCCAATTAGCCCCCAGGTCGTCCGACCGGTAAAGGCGAATATCCGTCTGCACTCCGTCGTTGGTGGAGGAGGCCACATACAGCATATCGTCCAGCACTTTAGCCGTCATGCGGGCATTGTATTCCTGGTTATTGGAGATATTTTCCGTATCGCTCCAGGTATCCCCTCCATCATCTGATTTAGTGAAGAAGATGTCTAAATCATCATAGTTTTCCCCGGTTTGGTCGTTGTATACCACATAAACAGCGCTGTTATCCACATCAATGCTGCACCATCGCGAGGGGGCATCAGAGTCCGACAGCATCACCGGGTCTGTCCAGCTCTCTCCGACATCGGGTGATTTTTGGAAAACAATCTGATAATTATAATCTTCATCCCGCTGCTCATAGGCCAGGTAAAACACGCCATCTTCAGCTACCACCTGAGGTGTTTGAGTGTTATTAGATGAGGTGGTGATCTGCTGCTCACTCCCGAACGTCTGTCCGCCGTCATCAGATTTCACCATAAATATCTGGCTGGCGCTGCCTGTATTTCTGAAATACGCTATCAGCACATCATCACCTGACACAGCTATCACCGGATATGTTCCGCCATAATCAAAGGCGGAATAAACGGTTTCGGGCGAAGACCAATCTTCTCCGGCATTCTCGCTCATGGAGAACATAATATCCCCCCACTGATTCCAGACCACATAATAAGTATCTCCTTCTGCCACAAAGCTTTGCTCATTTGATGGTGTGCCGGAAGAGTTGGAGAGGTTTTGTATCTCGCCCAGCTCCACCTGACCAAACAACCATCCTGGCAGAGCAATAGACACCAGCATCATAAACATTTTGTGTAAAAAACTTCTCTTCATCGTAGTAATTTTAGTTATTTTTGAGAATCTAATTCATTTTCGGTTTCGAAAATACAGTTAATAACAATAATTCAAAAATCAGTTTTATGAAAATGCGATCATTATTACTCACTTTCTTTGCGATGGCAACCTTCACGTTTTCTGTCCAGGCAGAGGAAGAAGCACGACTTATGAGATTTCCCGCTATCCATGGCGACCAAATTGTTTTCAGCTACGGAGGCGACCTTTATGCTGTGGATGAAGATGGCGGCACTGCACGCAAGCTTACTAACCATAAAGGCTATGAGATGTTCCCCAGGTTTTCTCCTGACGGACAAACCATTGCCTTTACGGGGCAGTATGACGGAAACACCGAAGTATTTACCATGCCCCGCGAGGGTGGCGAGCCACGGCGCTTAACATACACTGCAACGCTTTCGCGCGATGAAGTGTCAGACCGGATGGGCCCCAACAATATTGTTATGACCTGGACCCCCGATGGTAAAAATATTATCTACCGCAGCCGGAAAAAATCTTTTAACTCCTTTGTAGGTCAATTATTCTCTGTCTCCGCTGAAGGCGGTATGAGTGAAGAGTTACCGCTCCCAAGAGGCGGTTTTTGCTCTTTTTCCCAGGACGGAAAGAAAATGGCGTATAATCGCGTTTTTCGCGAATTCCGTACCTGGAAATACTACCAGGGTGGCATGGCCGATGATATATGGATTCATGATTTTGACGAGGAAACCACTATCAACATCACAGACCACAAAGCCCAGGATATCCAGCCTATGTGGTATAAAGACCGGATCTATTTCCTCTCGGACCGCAACCGCACCATGAACTTGTTTGTTTTTGATACCCAAACCGAAACCATTGAAAAAGTCACGCATTTTGAAGAATACGATATCAAATTTCCGTCATTGGGTGATGACCGGATTATCTTTGAAAAAGGAGGATATCTTTATACGCTTGACTTAGAGAGCCATAACACGCAAAAAATAGACATCCGTATTCAGGAAGATTTCCTGGCTTCACGCAAAGACTATGTAGATGCCTCAGAATCTGTGGCCTCCTATGAGATTGCCCCCGACGGGAAACGCGCTATGTTCAGCGCTCGTGGTGACGTGTACACCGTACCCGAAAAATCAGGGATCACCTATAACCTTACTGAGTCTTCTGCTGCACACGATCGCAACCCAAAATGGTCGCCCGATGGAGCGCATATTGCATATATCTCAGATAAATCAGGCGAATTTGAAATCTACATTCAAAAAAACGGCTTAGTTACCGAGCCGACACAACTCACCGATAATGCAGAGACATACAAATACAGCCTGCAGTGGTCGCCCGACAGCAAAAAAATTATGTGGAGCGACAAGAAAAACCGGTTACGCTATATCGATATTGATTCTAAAGAGGTTACTACGGTTACTACGTCTGACATCTGGGAAATACGCTCTTTTGACTGGTCTCCCGACAGCAAGTGGATTGCTTTTGCCGATCCGATGGAAAACGACATGACGAAAATCAGACTTTTTAATACAGAAGAGAAAAAAGTCTTTGATGTAACCAAAGGGTGGTACAGCTCCTCGCAACCCGAATTCAGCAGCGACGGCAAATACCTTTTCTTTACATCCGACCGCGATTTCAACCCCATATACAGCCGAACAGAGTGGAACCATGCCTATAAGGACATGGCAAAAATATATCTTGCCACTTTGCGCAAAGAGATAAAATCGCCTTTCGGGGCTGAAAATGACGAAGTCGACTCAGAAAGCAAAGATGAAGAAAAAGAAGAAGAGGAAGCATTTTCTATTGATACAGAAGGCCTGCAGGATCGCATCATTAACCTGCCGGTAGATGCTGCCAACTATTATCAGCTGGCCAGCACAGAAGGGAAGTTATATTACATTTATCTGAAAAACAGCGATCGCTCCCTCAAAGTATATGACTTCGAAAAAGAAAAAGAAATCGATCTGGAACATCAGGGAGGATATGAAATCTCAGCTGATGAGAAAAAAATGCTGGTATCTCAAAACGGAAAATATGCCATCATTTCGCTGCCCTCCTCCCCTGTCGAAATTAAAGAAACCCTCGATTTATCAGGCATGAAAACGTGGGTGGATAAAAAAGTTGAATGGAAGCAGATTTTTGACGAGAGCTGGCGCCAGATGCGGGATTTCTTTTACGTGCCCAACATGCATGGTTTAGACTGGAATGCCATGAAAAAGAAATATGCGCCTTTGGTTCCACACGTAAACAATCGTCATGACCTGAACTACGTAATTGGAGAAATGATTGGTGAATTGAGTGTGGGCCATGCATATGTCAATGGCGGCGACCTTCCCGAGCCGAAACGAATACCTATGGGGCTGCTGGGCGCAGAAATAAAACCCCATAAATCGGGATACTTCAATATAGATAACATTCTGGAAGGTGAAAACTTCAGGAAATCCTATCGATCGCCACTTACAGAAATCGGCGTAGATGTGACTGAAGGGGATTTTATCCTTGAAATTAATGGCAAGGATGTGAAAGACTTAGACAACCTCTACAAAGCTTTAATTGATCAGGCAGGAAAAATCACCGAAATAAGGGTTAATGACAAGCCTCAGATGAAAGGAAGCCACACGGAGCTGATTAAACCTGTAAAAGACGAAGCGGACCTGTACTATTATAACCTGGTACAAAGCAACATTGAAAAAGTAAATGAAGCCACAGACGGGCAGGTTGGATACATCCACATTCCGGATATGGGAAGACATGGCCTCAACGAGTTTGTGAAGTATTTTTACCCGCAGCTTACGAAAAAAGCGCTTATCATCGATGACCGCGGAAATGGCGGCGGAAACGTCAGCCCGATGATTATTGAACGCCTTCGCCGCGAAGTGACCCGCGCCGGGATGGCACGAAATAAAACAGTGCCCGGCCATACCCCCACAAAAATGATGCTGGGACCAAAAGTATTACTTATCGATCAGTATTCCGCTTCGGATGGCGATTTGTTCCCCTATTCCTTTAAAAAGCACGATATGGGAACGGTTATCGGATTAAGAACCTGGGGTGGCGTTGTAGGCATCAGAGGTTCGCTGCCATTTATTGACGGTGCCGATATGCGCAAACCTGAATTTGCCTCCTATTCCGCCGAAGAGAGAGAATGGATTATTGAAGGCCATGGTGTGGAACCGGATATTGAAGTCCGCAACGATCCTTCAAAAGAGTATCAGGGCATTGATCAGCAGCTTAATAAAGCTATAGAAGTGATTCTGCAGCAACTCCATAAGTATAACAAAATGCCTCCTGTCCCCGACGGCCCGGATAAAAGTGAATAAAGTTACATTCCGCAACTATAAAACCGGCCGGCGTAAGCAGGCCGGTTTTTTTACGTCAAAAAAATCAGCCCCCGGGAATACGAAACGTTTTGGGGAGAAGAAAGAAAAAGGCGGCAAGTGATTACCGCCTTTTTCTTTGGCTTATGAAAAGTCATGCATATCTACGCCTCTCCCTTGGGGCCGCCCAAACTAAAAGGCACCTGCCCTTTGGGTGTTTCTTTGATGGGGCCATGGTGCGACTCAAACTTCTTGATGTTGTCTGCCAGGGCATTCAAGAGCCTTTTAGCATGTTGTGGCGTGAGTATTATCCTTGATTTCACCTTGGCTTTTTTAGCTCCGGGCATCATGTTGATAAAATCAACGATAAACTCTGCATTAGAGTGTGTGATAGCGGCGAGGTTAGCATAAGTACCTTCGGCTATCTCTTCGGTAAGCTCAATATTCAGCTTCTGTTGTTGTTTCTTGCTATTTTCGTCCATAATCCTCTTTCTTTTATTTATATAAAACTACAAAAAAAGACGGACCTGAGGCCCGTCTTAAGAAATGTATTTGTAATCAACATCTAACGTTCTCTGGCATTGACCAGTTTGTCATAATCCTCCTGCGATCCGACGATAATGTCTTCATAATCGCGCAGGCCTGTACCGGCAGGGATTTTGTGCCCAACAATCACATTCTCTTTAAGGCCTTCCAGCTCATCGCGCTTGGCCTGGATTGCTGCATTGGTAAGCACTTTCGTTGTTTCCTGGAATGAAGCTGCCGAGATAAAGCTTTTGGTCTGCAACGAAGCCCTGGTGATGCCCTGCAGCACCTGGCGTCCTGTAGCGGGTTTCGCTTCACGCGATTGTACCACTTTCAGGTCGCGACGCTTGAGGGTAGAGTTTTCATCACGAAGCTTTCGTGCCGTAATTATCTGGCCGGAATGCAACGTTAGTGAGTCACCCGGATCTTCCACGATGCGCTTGCCAAATATCCAGTCGTTTTCCTCCTGGAAAACCACCTTATCTATCAGCTCACGCTCCAGAAATTTAGTGTCTCCCGGGTCATCGATCTCTACCTTACGCATCATCTGCCGCACGATAGTTTCGAAATGCTTATCATTAATCTTCACACCCTGGAGGCGATACACCTCCTGTACCTCGTTGACAATATATTCCTGAACACGCATCGGCCCTTTAATAGCAAGGATATCAGAAGGTGTCATAGCTCCCTCGGAAAGCGATGTTCCGGCGCGTACATAGTCATTTTCCTGCGCCAGTATCTGCTTGGAAGTGGAGATAAGGTATTTTTTCTGCTCGCCGGTTTTTGAAGTGATGATAACTTCACGATTACCACGCTTGAGTTTTGAACCGAAAGAGACGATACCGTCTATCTCAGATACTACGGCGGGATCGGATGGGTTACGGGCTTCAAAGAGCTCGGTAACACGAGGCAGACCCCCTGTAATATCCCCTGTTTTTCCTACTGCCCTTGGAATTTTCACCAAGGTATCTCCGGCTTCTATTTTATCCCCTTCATCCAACACAATGTGCGAACCTGTGGGGATGTCATAACGCTTCAGCTCATTGCCTTCATCATCCAGTATGCGAACAATTGGGTTTTTAGATTTCTTACGTTTTTCTATAACCACTTTTTCCACATACCCTGTTTGTTCATCGGATTCCACACGGTAAGTCTGCCCTTCAACAACATTCTCGAAAGCGATTGTACCGCTGACCTCAGAGAGGATCAATGCGTTGTATGGATCCCAGTCGCTAATAAGGTCACCTTTCTTAACCTCATCTCCTGCCTTGAAGTATAGGTTTGCCCCATACGGCAGGTCACTGGATGCCAGAGCTACTCCTGTTTTCTTATCGATGATGCGCATCTCTGCCGACCTACCCACAACGACGTCATATTTTTTCCCGTCTTTGTTCTCGTAAGGCACATAACGTAGTTCATCAATTTCAAGAATACCGTCGTATTTTGCTTCCACCCGGGCACTAACAGCAATGTTAGAAGCCGTACCTCCCACGTGGAAAGTACGCAGTGTAAGCTGTGTACCAGGCTCTCCGATAGACTGTGCTGCCACAACGCCTACCGATTCACCTTTCTGCACCATTCTGCCTGTAGCCAGGTTTCTTCCGTAACACAGTGAGCAAACACCTTTCTTAGATTCACAGGTAAGTACAGAACGAATTTCTACAGATTCGATGGGCGAATCAGTAATAAATTGCGCTTTATCTTCGTCAATCTCATCTCCGGCACTTACTATCAATTCACCGGTTTGCGGGTGAAAGACATCGTGCAGCGAAACGCGTCCTAAAATACGGTCGTATAGCGACTCTACTATCTCTTCATTCTTCTTCAGGGCGGTTGCAGTAAGTCCTCTCAGGGTGCCACAGTCGGGCTCTGAGATCACCACATCCTGCGAAACGTCTACCAGGCGGCGTGTAAGATAACCTGCATCGGCCGTCTTCAGGGCGGTGTCGGCAAGTCCTTTACGCGCTCCGTGTGTCGAAATAAAATACTCGAGCACTGATAGTCCTTCCTTAAAGTTAGAGAGGATGGGATTCTCAATAATTTCCCCGCCACTGGCACCAGACTTCTGTGGTTTGGCCATCAGACCTCTCATCCCTGAGAGCTGGCGAATCTGTTCCTTAGAACCCCTCGCTCCGGAATCAAGCATCATAAATACAGAGTTAAATCCGTCATTATCACTTGACAGCTGCTTCATCAGGGTATTCGTAAGGTAAGAGTTGGTATGTGTCCAGATATCGATAATCTGGTTATAACGTTCATTGTTAGTGATGAATCCCATATTGTAGTTGTTCATCACTTCCAGCACTTCCTCGTTTGCTTCGTTAATAAGCTCTTCTTTTTGCTCAGGGATAATAACATCGCCAAGGTTAAAAGACAGTCCACCTTCAAAGGATTTACGGAATCCCATCTCTTTAATATCATCAAGGAATTGGGCTGTTTTTTCGGTACCCATCTTCTTAAAGATATTCCCGATAATATCGCGTAGTGCTTTTTTGGTGAGCACCTGGTTTACGTAGCCATACCCTTTCGGTACCACATGGTTGAAGAGTACACGGCCTGTTGTTGTCTCTAAAATTTTATTGATGGACTTGTCGCCGGTACCTTCGGGGTCGCTTATCCTGACATTAATGATGCTGTGAAGATCTATCACTCCTTCATTATAGGCAATAATTACATCTTCGGGCGAGTAGAATTTCATGCCCTCACCTTTCATAATAAAGTAAGGCTTACTCTGACGTGCTTTGGTGATGTAATAAAGCCCGAGCACCATATCCTGCGAAGGCACAGTAATTGGGGCGCCATTAGCAGGGTTAAGGATATTATGTGTTGCCAGCACCAACATTTGTGCTTCGAGGATGGCGGCATTTCCCAAAGGTACGTGCACGGCCATCTGGTCGCCGTCGAAGTCGGCATTAAATGCCGTACATGCCAGCGGGTGCAGCTGTATGGCTTTGCCTTCCACCAGCTTCGGCTGGAAAGCCTGTATGCCCAGCCTGTGCAGTGTTGGCGCCCTGTTAAGCAGCACGGGGTGTCCTTTAAGAATATTTTCCAGGATATCCCAGACCACCGGGTCTTTTCTATCCACAATTTTTTTGGCCGATTTCACCGTTTTAACAATCCCACGTTCCAACAACTTCCTGATAATAAAAGGCTTAAAAAGCTCTGAGGCCATATCTTTTGGAAGACCGCACTCGCTCATCTTCAGTTCAGGACCCACAACAATTACGGAACGTCCGGAATAGTCGACACGTTTACCTAACAAGTTTTGACGGAACCGCCCCTGTTTTCCTTTAAGGCTGTCGGATAGTGATTTCAGCGCCCTGTTAGAGTCTGTCTTCACGGCGTTCGATTTACGCGAATTATCGAAAAGGGAATCCACAGCCTCCTGCAGCATTCTTTTTTCGTTACGCATAATTACATCGGGAGCCTTAATAACTATCAACCGTTTCAGACGGTTGTTACGGATGATAACCCTCCGGTATAAGTCATTCAGGTCTGAAGTGGCAAACCGCCCTCCGTCTAAAGGAACCAGCGGACGTAATTCCGGGGGAATTACGGGTACCACCTTCACAATCATCCACTCAGGACGGTTTTCCATTCGTGTTTGCGCATCACGGAAGGCTTCATAAACCTGCAGGCGCTTGAGTGCTTCCTGCTTGCGCTGCTGCGATGTTTCGGTATTGGCTTTGTGCCTGAGGTCGAAAGAGGTTTGATCCAAATCGAGCCGCGCCAGAATGTCGTGGAGTGCATCCGCCCCCATTTTAGCTATAAACTTGTCCGGATCGCTCTCATCGAGATGTTGATTATCCTTTGGAAGGGTATCAAGAATATCAAAATACTCCTCTTCCGTAAGAAAATCGAGATACTTGATACCGTCTTGCTCCTTAATTCCCGGATTGATTACCACATATCTTTCATAATAGATAATCATGTCCAGTTTTTTAGTAGGCAACCCTATCAGGTTACCTATTTTATTGGGGAGACTTCTGAAAAACCAGATATGAGCGACAGGCACCACCAACTGGATGTGTCCCATTCGCTCGCGGCGCACTTTTTTTTCTGTTACTTCAACACCACAACGGTCGCAAACGATACCTTTATACCTAATGCGTTTATATTTTCCGCAGTGACACTCATAATCCTTCACAGGCCCAAAAATGCGCTCACAAAACAGGCCATCACGCTCCGGTTTGTAAGTCCTGTAATTGATCGTTTCAGGCTTGAGTACTTCGCCACTGGAACGTTCCAGGATATCCTCCGGAGAAGATAAACTGACGGTCATACTCTTAAAATCACTGCTAATATTGTTATCCTTTCTAAATGCCATAAGACTCTATCTGCTTAAGTTAAGGGCTGCCAGGCAGCCTGAAATATTATTAATCAAAGGATACATTCAATCCTAAACCTCGTAATTCGTGCACAAGCACGTTGAACGACTCGGGCACACCCGGTTGCGGCATATTTTCACCTTTCACGATTGTTTCGTAGGCCTTAGCCCTTCCTTGCACATCGTCGGATTTTACGGTGAGAATTTCACGGAGAATATTGGAGGCCCCATAAGCTTCGAGCGCCCACACTTCCATCTCTCCAAAACGCTGTCCACCAAACTGGGCTTTACCACCTAATGGTTGCTGTGTGATGAGCGAGTAGGGCCCGATAGACCGTGCGTGCATCTTATCATCTACCATATGGTGCAGTTTAATCATATAGATATAGCCAACTGTAGCGGGCTGGTCGAAACGTTCGCCCGTACCTCCGTCATAGAGATATGTTCTACCATTTTCGGGTAATCCGGCCTGCTTCATAAGGTCGTTGATTTTATCTATCGGAGCGCCATCGAAAATGGGGGAAGCGAACTTCATCCCCAGTTTTTTTCCGGCCCATCCGAGCACCGTTTCATAAATCTGTCCCAGGTTCATTCGCGAAGGTACACCCAACGGGTTCAACACGATATCCACCGGTGTTCCATCTTTAAGGAAAGGCATATCTTCCTGGCGCACTATCTTGGCAATAATACCCTTGTTACCGTGACGTCCGGCCATTTTATCACCCACCTTAAGCTTCCGCTTGCGGGCCACATAAACTTTAGCCATCTGCACAATACCTGTGGATAATTCATCACCTACCGTGGCAACAAACTTTTTACGGTTAAAATCGCCAAGCAATTCTTTATACTTGATATTGAAATTGTTGACCACTTCCCTGATCATCTGATTCTTTTCTTCATCCGTAGTCCATCCGGAAGTGGAAACATTGGTATAATCAATAGCCATGAGGGCTTTTTGCGTAAACTTGGATTTTTTCGGGATAATTACCTCATTGAAATGGTTGCTAACCCCTTGTGAGGTTTTACCACTAACCATAACCATCAGTTTATCCACCAGCTTACCCTTGAGCTCCTCTACCTGCTTGTGGTGTTCAGCCTCGAGTTTGTCAACAATCTCTTTCTCGCGTGTCTTCGTCCTGCGATCCCTCACCGTTCTGGAGAAGAGCTGCTTATTAATAATCACCCCGTTCATTGAAGGGGGTGCTTTCAGGGAAGCATCTTTCACATCGCCGGCTTTATCGCCAAATATTGCGCGGAGCAACTTCTCTTCGGGTGTCGGATCCGATTCTCCCTTAGGGGTAATCTTCCCAATAAGGATATCGCCTTCGTTAATCTCGGCACCAATACGAATCAATCCGTTTTCATCCAAGTCTTTGGTAGCCTCTGAGCTAACATTAGGAATGTCGTTGGTGAGTTCTTCAATACCTCTTTTGGTATCACGCACATCCAGCGAAAATTCTTCGATATGAACAGAAGTAAAGATATCCTCTTTCACAAGCTTTTCAGAAACCACGATAGCATCCTCAAAGTTATATCCTTTCCACGGCATAAACGCAACCATCAGGTTACGCCCCAGGGCCAGGTCGCCATTATTGGTACCGTATCCTTCGCATAGCACCTGTCCTTTTTCTACTTTATCTCCTTTCTTTACGATAGGGCGCAGGTTAACGCTAGTATTCTGGTTTGTGCGCAGGTTTTTCGTCAACTGGTAAGTCTTCAGGTCATCATCGAAGCTCACCATGCGTTCTTTTTCATCGCGATGATAGCGAATAACTATTTCGTTAGCATCCACAGATTCTATTACCCCATCACCTTCGGCATTGATAAGCACGCGAGAGTCCTGCGCCACCCTGTCTTCTATTCCGGTACCTACAATAGGCGCTTCCGGGTTAATAAGCGGGGTAGCCTGACGCATCATGTTCGACCCCATCAGCGCCCGGTTAGCATCGTCGTGCTCCAGGAAAGGAATCAACGAGGCGGCTATAGAGGCGATCTGGTTAGGTGCCGAGTCGATAAGGTCTACCTTATCGCGCTCATTAATGGGATAATCGGCGAGATAACGCGTCTTTACACGTTCCCTCACAAAATTACCTTCCTCATCGAGTATCGTATTGGCCTGGGCAATAATTTTTTTCTCTTCCTCTTCGGCACTGAGGTATACAGGATCAGAATTTTGAATTACCTTACCGTGGTCAACCTTCAGGTAAGGCGTTTCAATAAAGCCTAACTTGTTAATTTTGGCATAAACGCAAAGCGACGAAATCAGTCCGATATTTGGTCCTTCGGGCGTTTCAATTGTGCAGAGGCGTCCGTAGTGTGTATAGTGCACGTCCCTGACCTCAAAGCCTGCACGTTCTCTGGTTAATCCTCCCGGACCTAATGCAGAAACCCTTCTTTTGTGGGTCACCTCACTCAGCGGGTTGGTTTGATCCATAAACTGAGAAAGCTGATTGGTGCCGAAGAAAGAATTAATGACCGATGACAGTGTTTTGGCATTGATCAGATCGGTAGGTGTAAACACTTCGTTATCCCTGACATTCATCCGCTCGCGGATGGTGCGCGCCATTCTGGCCAGGCCTACCCCAAACTGGTTATAGAGCTGCTCTCCCACTGTTCTTACACGGCGGTTGCTCAGGTGGTCAATATCATCAAGATTGGTCTTATTATTGATAAGTCCCACCAGATACTTAATGATGGAAATAATATCCTCTTTGGTAAGGATACGCGTATCAGTATCTATATTCAGGTTCAGCCTTTTATTGATTCTGTACCGCCCTACTTCACCCAAGTCGTAACGCTTTTCAGAGAAAAACAGTTTATCGATAATGCCGCGTGCTGTCTCCTCGTCCGGCGGCTCTGCATTACGCAGCTGCCGGTAAATATATTCTACCGCTTCCTTTTCAGAGTTAGCAGTATCTTTTTGTAACGTATTGAAAATGATCTCATAATCAGTACTGCGACCGGATTCTTTGTGTACCAGGACAGATTTAATGCCAGCTTCCACAATCATATCAATATGCTGTTCTTCCAGTTTGGTCTCACGGTCTATCAGCACCTCTGTACGCTCGATAGAGACCACCTCACCGGTGTCTTCATCTACAAAGTCTTCGATCCATGAACGCACAACGCGGGCAGCTAAACGCCTGCCCACCATTTTTTTGAGATTGGTCTTTGTTGCTTTTATTTCCTGCGCCAGGCCAAATATCTCGAGGATATCCTGGTCGGTTTCGTACCCTACTGCACGCAGTAAGGTGGTAATGGGTAATTTCTTTTTCCGGTCGATATAGGCATACATCACGTTATTGATGTCGGTAGTAAATTCCATCCACGACCCTTTAAACGGTATAATACGGGCGCTATATAGCTGCGTGCCATTGGCATGGAAATTAGTGCCGAAAAAGACGCCCGGGGAACGGTGAAGCTGCGAAACGATTATACGCTCAGCTCCGTTAATCACAAACGTTCCTTTAGGACTCATATAAGGGATCATCCCCAGATAAACATCCTGTATGATAGTTTCAAAATCCTCGTGCTCGGGATCTGTACAGTAGAGCTTCAGCTTGGCCTTTAGAGGCACGCTATAACTCAACCCACGCTCCAGGCACTCCTGCAGGGAATAGCGCGGAGGGTCTACATAATAATCCAGAAACTCCAACACAAAGTTGTTGCGGGCATCGGTTATAGGAAAATTTTCGGAAAAAACCCTGTAAAGTCCTTCATTTTGTCGGTCTTCCGGATTCGTCTCCAGCTGAAAAAAGTCTCTGAACGACTGTAACTGAATGTCAAGAAAATCCGGGTAATCAATGTGAATCTGTGCTGATGCGAAGCTGTGTCTTTCTGATTTTTTCAATGCCAAAGTCCTTTGATTTTAAGTTAAGGCGTAACGTGAATTATAATACATATAAATAGAAATAGACCTCGATGCTGGCATAAACCAACATGAGGCTATTTCTTATGCTGAGTTTCGGTATTAATTACTTTACCTCTACTTCTGCACCAACTTCCTCAAGTTGACTTTTCAATCCTTCAGCTTCATCTTTAGTGATACCTTCTTTAATGGGAGATGGGGCACTATCTACCAAAGCTTTCGCTTCTTTAAGGCCAAGGCTTGTCAGTTCTTTAACAAGCTTAACCACTTTAAGCTTAGAAGCGCCGGCAGTTTTCAGGATAACGTCAAATTCTGTTTGCTCCTCTTCCTCTTCGGCACCTTCGGCACCAGCAGGACCAGCAACAGCAACAGGTGCTGCAGCAGGTTCAATACCATACTCGTCCTTTAAAATTTCAGCTAACTCGTTTACTTCCTTAACGGTAAGGTTAACCAACTGTTCTGCAAATTCTTTTAAATCAGCCATTTTTATTTTGTGTTTTAATGTTCTACTTTGTTATTTAATATGCTACTCTTCACTTCTTTCTGAAAGCGTCTCCAATACACCGGTAAGCGTGTTTTGTCCGGATTGAAGCGCTGATACCACATTTTTAGCAGGTGCTTGCAGCAACGCAATCACATCTGCCAGGAGCTCTTCTTTGGATTTGATATTCGCCAATGCCTCTAACTGGTCATCGCCGATATACGTTTCCTGTTCAATATAAGCACCTTTTAGTAAGGGTCTTTCAGATTTCTTTCTGAATTCCTTTATCAATTTGGCAGGCACGTTTCCTGTTTCGGAAAACATCACTGCTGTAGGTCCTTCAAGGATGTCCACCAAATCGTTGAACTCCTTCTCAGAACGCTCCATAGCTATCTTCAGAAGCTTGTTTTTTACAACAGCTAAATGCACGTCTTTTTTAAAACACGCCCTGCGCAGGTCGGATGTAACCGCAGCATTAATCTGGGAAACATCAGCCAAATAGAGCGTACTTGCGTCGTTAAGCTCTTGTGTTAACTCTTCTATCTTTTGTGTTTTTTCTTCTCTTGTCATAGATTCCTGAATTATGAATTCTGTAAATTATGATCTTACAGATTTCGGATCAATCTTAATACCAGGGCTCATCGTACTAGAAAGATAAAGACTCAAGATGTATGTCCCTTTAGCAGCTGAAGGCTTATGCCTCATTACCGTCTGTGAGAATTCTTTGATATTCTCAATAAGTTTCGCTTTGTCAAAAGAAACCTTACCGACAGAAGCGTGAATTATACCGAATTTATCGACTTTAAAGTCTACTTTTCCGGCTTTTGCTTCATTAACGGCATTGGCAATATCCATCGTAACAGTACCTGTTTTAGGATTAGGCATCAGCCCCCGGGGGCCCAAAATCTTACCCAAGGGTCCAACTTTCGGCATCACGCTGGGCATAGTGATAACAACATCAAAATCCACCCAACCACCTTTTATCTTATCCACATACTCATCAAGCCCTACATAATCGGCACCTGCTTCCTTAGCTTCGTCCTCTTTATCGGGTGTACACAGCACCAAAACTTTTTTAGTTTTTCCTGTGCCATGTGGTAAGATAACAGATCCGCGGACCATTTGGTTCGCCTTTCTGGGATCTACCCCAAGCCGAAAATCCAGGTCTACCGAGGCGTCAAATTTTGTTGTGGTAATATCCTTCACCAAATCAACTGCTTCATCCAGAGTATATGCCTTGTTTCGGTCTATCTTTTCTAAAGCCGCTTTTTTACTTTTTGTCAGCTTCGTCATATTCTGCTTTTTTAGAATTACTAAATAGAAATACTTCGCCGGTTGTTGTGAGCTCTCTCACTTCACAGCTTTCCATGGCGCCTTTCCTTTGATTCGCACACCCATACTCCGTGCGGTTCCGGCTACCATTTTCATTGCTGATTCCACCGTAAAGGCATTTAAGTCTGGCATTTTCCCTTCTGCTATCTCCCTGACCTGATCCCAGCTAAGTGATCCTACTCTGTTACGATTAGGCTCGCCGGAACCACCTTTTAATTTGGCGGTTTCGAGGATCTGTACAGGCACAGGAGGAAGTTTTGTTACGAACTTAAACGACTTGTCCTTATAAAAAGTAATGACAGCAGGAATAACCTTACCGGTCTGATCCTGTGTTCTGGCATTAAACTGCTTACAAAACTCCATGATGTTGATTCCCTTGGCACCCAATGCGGGTCCCACAGGTGGTGATGGATTTGCTGCTCCTCCTTTGATTTGCAACTTTATAATTCCATCTACTTCTTTAGCCATTGTGTATATTTATTATTAAATTCAACTTAAGAGGTTTACTCTTTTTCTACCTGCATAAAACCAAGTTCCAACGGGGTTTTCCTGCCGAAAATTTTCACCATTACCTTGAGCTTTTTCTTCTCCTCATTAATCTCCTCCACCACTCCGGTAAAATTATCGAAAGGCCCATCGGTTACTTTGACAGTCTCTCCAATAATAAAAGGTACGTTAACTTCCTCACCTTGTTCGGCGAGTTCGTCAACTTTACCAAGTATACGCTTCACCTCTGATTCTCTTAAAGGCACGGGCACCCCCCCTTTTTCTGCTCCCAGGAAGCCTATTACGTTAGGAACATTTGTAAGTTCGTGCTGAATCTCACCTTTCAGCACGCCCTCTATCAGGATATACCCCGGGAAATAGTTGCGTTCTTTGCTTACTTTTTTCCCTTTGCGTATTTGGTAAATCTTTTCTGTTGGAATTAGAACCTGTGATACATAATCCTGGATCTGAAGACGATCGATTTCACTTTCGATATATTCTTTCACCTTCTTCTCCTTACCATTCACTGCGCGAAGGACGTACCACTTTTTTTCTAATTGCTCTGTCATAAACTATAGGTTGAAAAAGGATTAAACCAACGTTCAATGCCTTTTTGCATCGATTAAAACAAATTGTAAAACTGCTCCAAAATAGATTGGAATGAAATATCCATTAAGTAGACCACCATTGCAATGATTAATGCAGCGACCGATACTACTATTGCACTATTTTGCAACTCACTCCACGAGGGCCAGGAAACTTTGTGTAACAGCTCGTTGTAGGATTCCTGAATATATGATACAAGTTTCAAATTTGCCATTTCTATATATATTTTGCACGGGTGGTAGGAATTGAACCCACAGCCTACGGTTTTGGAGACCGTTGCTCTACCAAATTGAGCTACACCCGTTTATGAAAGGAGCCTTTGCAGGGCTCCTTTTGTGTTATAACGCTATACTTCGATTTCAGTTACCTGACCGGCACCAACAGTACGACCACCTTCACGGATTGCAAAACGCAGTCCTTTGTTCATGGCAATATCATTGATAAGCTCCACATTTATTGTCAGGTTATCGCCGGGCATTACCATTTCCACTCCTTCGGGCAGGTGAATTATACCTGTTACGTCAGTTGTTCTGAAATAGAATTGCGGGCGGTAATTGTCATGAAATGGTGTGTGACGTCCACCTTCTTCTTTCTTGAGGATATAAACCTCAGCTTTGAATTTACGGTGTGGTTTCACAGAACCAGGCTTACAAATTACCATACCCCGGCTAATGTCATCTTTACCAATACCACGAAGGAGCAGGCCAGTGTTATCGCCGGCTTCACCATAGTCGAGGATTTTACGGAACATCTCCACACCAGTAACAGTAGACTTCAGCTTTTCAGCTCCCATACCAATAATATCTACCGGGTCGCCGGTATTAATAACGCCGGTTTCAATTCTTCCTGTGGCCACAGTGCCACGTCCGGTGATAGAGAAAACGTCCTCAACAGGCATCAGGAAAGGCTTGTCCTTGTCACGCTCGGGAAGCGGAATCCAGTTGTCGCAAGCATCCATCAATTCATAAATCTTACTAACCCATTTCTCTTCGTTATTCAACGCTCCAAGCGCAGAACCCTGGATGATGGGAGTGTTATCACCGTCGAAGTCATAGAACCCAAGCAGGTCGCGGATTTCCATTTCAACGAGTTCGAGGAGCTCCTCATCGTCGACCATGTCTACTTTATTCATAAATACCACAATGCTGGGAACACCTACCTGGCGGGCAAGAAGGATGTGCTCACGGGTTTGCGGCATCGGGCCGTCAGTGGCAGCCACTACCAGGATAGCACCGTCCATCTGGGCAGCACCAGTAACCATGTTTTTCACATAGTCGGCGTGACCGGGACAGTCAACGTGCGCGTAGTGACGCTTTTCGGTAGTATATTCCACGTGTGCAGTATTAATAGTAATACCACGTTCTTTTTCTTCTGGTGCATTGTCGATAGAGTCGAAGTCTTTAATTTCAGACAGCCCTTTCGAGTGCAGTGTCAGTGTAATTGCAGCGGTTAATGTAGTTTTACCATGGTCAACGTGGCCAATGGTACCTATATTAACGTGCTCCTTGTTTCTTTCAAATTTTGCTTTAGCCATATCCGTTCTTATTTAAATAGGTGTTTACAATTTTAATTATTTCAGAGCCATTGACGAGAATTGAACTCGTGACCTCTTCCTTACCAAGGAAGTGCTCTACCCCTGAGCTACAATGGCCAATATTTCCTGTGAGAACACTACCCAGGTAACTCAATAAAAACAACGTACTCACAAAAAACAGCACAAAACGCAACCAACAATTTTAATCGGTTCCGTTAATACCTCTTTTTATGAGGAGTGTTGTATGGAGCGGGAAACGAGACTCGAACTCGCCACCTACAGCTTGGAAGGCTGTCGCTCTACCGGATGAGCTACTCCCGCTTATTTTCAGCGTGCAAATATACGAAAAACTATTCACTAAACGCCTAAAACAACAAAAAAAGTGGGGGGAGGAGGATTCGAACCTCCGAAGGCTTCGCCAACAGATTTACAGTCTGCCCCATTTGACCGCTCTGGAATCCCCCCAAAATAAACCTTGATGTTTGTGAACTCTTTCTTTGCTATTTCTTTGTACTCCTCCGAATAGCTTGCATCATCCGCTTTGCTGCCTGTTTACGTAAACAAGCACAAAGAAAAAAGAGCCGATGGACGGATTCGAACCGCCGGCCGGCTGATTACAAATCAGCTGCTCTGGCCAACTGAGCTACATCGGCAAGGCTTTTAAGAACATGCTGCTCAAAAAAAGCAGCCCTTTTTTAAAGGACTGCAAAAATATAAATATGTTTTTAATAATCAAAGCACAAAGAAAAAAAATCAGATTATTTCCCTTTTATCTTCTCTTTGTGCTTTTTTAACTGACGCCGCAGGGCTTCCACGGCTATATCTGTCGACTCCTCAAAACTGTCGCTCTGTTTTTTAGCAAAAAGGTCATTGCCTGGTATTTTCAAACGGATTTCAGCGATTTTATTAGCAGGTTTTTCGCTGGCATCCACTTTAAGGGTTACCTCACTTCCCAGCACACCGTCGTAGAACTGGGTCAGCTTATTTACTTTGCTTTCAATGAAGTCTTCTAACTTCTTGTCGGCTTTAAACTTCACTGCATTAATCTGAACGTTCATATAACACCTCCTTTTTATTAAGCTCTTGGATGAGCTTGTTTATAAATTGATTTTAGTTTATCGATAGTGTTGTGTGTATACACCTGCGTAGCCGAGAGGCTGGCGTGACCCAGCAACTCTTTTACTGCGTTAATATCGGCGCCATTATTCAGTATGTGCGTGGCAAAAGTATGCCGCAACACGTGCGGACTCTTTTTGGATGCCGTTGAAACCAGGTGAAGGTAACGGTTCACTACCCGATAAATGAGTTTAGGATAAATGGCTTTCCCTTTCTTAGTAACGAAAAGAAAAGCGGTGAAATTGTCTTCTAAAATATTTTCACGTGCTTTAAGGTAGTTTGTAACCTTTTCCAGCAAGGTGCTATTTACGGGGATTATACGATCTTTGTTTCGCTTACCACGTACTTTTATCGTCTGGTTATAAAAATCTATATTGTCGGGGTGCAGGTATACCAGTTCTGACAATCGGATGCCGGTATAATAAAACATTTCGAGGATTAACTTATCCCTGAGGCCTTCAAACGTGTCAGGAAAATCAATTTCATCAAGCAGAAAAAACATCTGTTTTTCCACCAGAAATACCGGCAGTTTCTTATCCTTTTTTGGGAGTTTTAACAGCAGTGCAGGACTCTTTTCTATATGCCCCTGGCTGACCAGGTAATTGTATAAGGATTTTGCTGAAGATGTTTTACGCAGGATGCTTACACGTGAGTAGTTTTCTTCTAATAGTGACACCACCCATGATCGAAGCATATCGGTGGTGGCTTCCTGAAGGGTGCTGTCAAATTCCTGCCGGAGAAAATCTTCCAGCTGCGTTACATCATGTTGATATGCCAAAAGCGTATGACCGGAGTATCTACGCTGTGTTCTTATGTAGGTTAAAAATCTTTCTTTCATTAAAAAAGAGAAATTTTGTTTCTCACTATAAAAGTAACGCAAAATTGCGTCGAAACAAAATTTCTCTTCAGAAAAAAACTTAAAAAAATCTTAAAAAGACTATTTCTCCTGTTGATCTCTCAGCTTTTGTACATAGATCGCTTTAAGCTTCTGCTCACGACGCTCCAGTGTAGGTTTTGTGTAAGACTGACGCTCACGAACTTCCTTCACTGTTCCTGTTTTTTCAAACTTGCGCTTCAGCTTTTTCAGCGCCCTATCAATACTTTCGCCTTCTTTTACAGGTATAATAATCATTTTAAATACGCTACCTTTCTATTAGTTTAGCACTATATTTATTTGCGATTGCAAAAGTATTAATAAATATTTTTCTTTTCAACACTTTTTTCATTTATATTTACAAGATGAAAATGAAGCAGACAATCAATACGATAGTCTAAAGCATCACACAGCGTGTGATTAGTAATGTTATCAAACAGGTGATTAAAAATGTATCACAAATGAAACCTTTCATATTAATTGGCGTAATATCGTTTAACTGATATAAAATGAAACAGACAATGTTTGAGATGAATTTCAGAGATCCCGATGAATTCGGGAAGCATGATTAAAATCAGTACAAAACTAAAACGTTGAAGATAATTTTAAACAGATAAAATATTAATTCCTTTTGCTATGAAGTATATAAAGAGTTACATCGTCATCGCCCTGCTTCTGTTCACTACCGCCGGCATTTCGCAGGAAAAAGCATGGTTAGTGCAGCTATCAGGGGGTCCCACTATTCATTATGGTGATATAATGGACCATGAGTTGTTTTTTCCGGCACTGGACAATAGTGATGCCTGGAATTTCAGCGGAAGCTTTTCGCTCGAGAAACAATTTAATCCTTTCCTGACGCTGCGGGGGCAAATATTATATGGAAAACTGGGAGGCACCAGGCATAGCGTAACGAACCCACGACATTTTGAAGCCGATATTTTTGATTACTCGCTGCAAGCCCGAATCAGTTTTATCAACCTCTTTGCCGACTATAACCCCTACCGCACGGTGGATTTTTACGGATTGGCAGGTGTAGGGATGTCGAATTGGGAATCGCGCCTCATGGACGTTAATGACAATGTCATCCGCCAAAGCGGTGGTGTTGATGTAGGTATGATAGATATGACCACCGAAGGGTTTATTCCTGTAGGGGCAGGCTTATCGTTCCGGATGAACGACAATTTAGACCTGAACCTTGAAAGCACCCTGCGCATCACCAATTCTGACCTTCTGGATGCTGCTGAAGGAGGTTCTGCTTATGATATGTACTCCTTTACCTCCTTAGGAATAAGCTATACTTTCGGCAGTAAGAAGCCGCAGCGCCGGACACGCATGGAAGAGACCAGTCACCGTGTGCAACAAGAAGATGCAAAACCTGACACAGCAGAACAAGAAGCGCCGGAAAAGGAGGCGCCATTCCAGGCGGAAGTTACTTCTGAAATGCCCGAAGAGGTCAACGCAGGCCAGAGTTTTGCCGTAAATATCAGTATCAATAAAGGAGATATATCAGGACCTGCCACTTTAAGACAAGTCTTCCCTGCGGGTTTCGAAGTGCAACCCCTTTCCTTATCGGGCGGAGACTTTAACTTCCTAAACCAGGTCTTCACCGTAAACTGGCAGAATTTACCTTCGAATAAAAGACTAGGGTTATCTTATCGTGTTAAAACAGATGACGTGGAAGACGGAACATATCCGATATCGGGCGTTTTTACTTATACACAAAATGCCAACTCCGAACTATTGTCTTTCAAAAACTCTGTTAAAGTCAATGCCCCGGAAAAGACACAGCAGGATGAGCAAGCATCCTATGAAAAAGAGCAAAGAGTTGACGAAGGCACCATATTCAGAGTACAGATAAGGGCCAAATACCGCAAGAAAATGTCTGTCTCTGCACTGAAAAACCAGTATAACTTACAGGAAACTATCTATGAAGATTATCACGGAGGCTATTATATTTATACCGTGGGTAACTTCTCAACCTATGAGGCTGCAAAAAGAAAACGGCAGGAGTTAACGCGCTATAAAGGCATTTCCGACGCTTTTGTAGTGGCATTTGTTAACGGGCGCAGACTAAACAAGCTCAGCGATCTGGAGCAATTTAAATAGCCCTCAGTTAATATACAGGAAAAAAAGGCTGTTCCAATGAGTTGGGACAGCCTTTTTTATGTGATAACCAATACGCTATGACGGAATTTATACCAATTGTAAATCAAATTGCGCTTAAAGTCTACCGAAAGCTTTCGGTATTGATTTTTGCAATGGTTAATGCCGATATACAATTGAAAAGACTTAATAAGCGAAGCGCCCGCCCCACCAAAGGCCTTGGGAAACTAAAGGCGCAATTCAAATAGTAAACGGTATAAAGCCTCATTTCAATTAATAATTGGTATTAATCCTTTAAATGCTCTTCCAGAAAACGGGTCATCATGTTATAAAGATGATAACGTGTGTTGCCTCCATATATTCCATGGTTTCTGTTTGTATAAATCTGCATATCAAACTGCTTATCGGCCTGCACCAACCTCTCTGCAAATTCCATGGTATTTTGTAAATGGACGTTGTCATCGGCCGACCCATGAACCAAAAGCAGGTTGCCCTGAAGCTGGTCAGCAAAGTTGAGCGGTGAATTATCTTCATAGCCCTCCTTGTTTTCCTGAGGCGTCCTCATAAAGCGCTCGGTATAAATATTATCATAGTACCTCCAGTTCGTTACGGGAGCAACCGCAATTCCGGCATCAAAAATCCCTTCTCCTTTCGCAAGTGCCAGGCAGGTCATAAAACCGCCATAGCTCCAGCCCCATATGGCAATATTCTCTTCATCCACATAGGCTTTCTCAGATAAATATTTGGCGGTTTCAATCTGGTCGATAGTTTCATACTTCCCTAACTGCAGATAAGTCATCTTACGGAACTCCTCACCTCTTGCGCCGGTGCCGCGGCCATCTGCACATACCACCATATAGCCTTCCTGAGCCAGGTAGTTATGCCAGCCAAAGCTCCATGAATCGGTTACCGACTGCGAGTTGGGACCACTGTATTGAGTCATCAAAACCGGATACTCTTTGGATTCATCAAAATCCAGAGGCTTTATCATATATCCGTTTAGCTCCACGTCCTGGGAAGTCTTAAAACTAAAGAACTCTTTCAGATTATTGTTGTATTCATCCATTTTGTCCTTCAGCTGTGCGTTATCTTCGAGCACCCTTATCTCTTTCCCTTTAATATTATGTAATGAAGTAACAGGCGGTGTGGTTGCCGAGCTGTGATTGCTAATGTAATATTTAAACCCATTACTGAAACTGGCGCTGCTTGTGCCAGGCTTATCCGTGAGCTTATGCAGCTTTTTGCCATTCATGTTTACAGAATACACCTCGCGCCGCAGTGGTGATTCTTTGGCCGCCTGGAAATAGAAGCGTTTACTATCAGGGTCATAGCCATAATAGTCGGTCATGTCATACGATCCGGTGGTGAGTTTTTGCTTAACCTCCCCTTCCATATCCATCAGGAAGAGTTGATTCCATCCATCTATCTCACTCACCAGCGTAAAATGTCTATTATCGTCTAAAAAACTGATATAATCAAAATTAGTCTCATCAATAAAATACTCATTTTTTTCTTCATACATCACTTCAGCGCTTCCCTTATCAGCATCCGCCAGCAGTATTTCGAAAAAGTTCTGGTGTCTGTTAAGCCTGAAAACCGAAAGCACTTCAGGGTCTTGTGTCCACCGAATCCGCGGTATATACTGATCGGTTTCCTCACCTGTATCTACTTCAATAGTTTCTTCGCTATCGAGGTGGTAAACGTGCACAGAAACCACTGAATTATCTTCTCCCGCTTTAGGATATTTCCATTTCCGTGCTTCCGGATAAGGATCGTTTTCCTGGAGATGCGGTTTTTGTCCGGCATAAATAGTCATATGATATTCTTTCACCTCCCGCTCATCAAACCTGATGAAGGCAATTTTCTTTCCGTCTGGGGACCATTCAAAGGCCTTATTAAATTCAAATTCCTCTTCATACACCCAGTCGGGCGCTCCGTTGATAATCTTGTTAGGTTCACCATCAGTGGTAACCGCCAGTTCTTCGCCGCTATTCAGCATTTTTATAAAAATGTTATTCTCCCTTACAAAGGCTACCTTGTCCCCATCCGGAGCAAATGTGGCCAGTTGTTGCCTGCCGTTTTCTGATAATGCGCTGATTTCTCCGGAGGCCAAATCCATCACGAAGTAATCGGCTGTAAAAGAACGCCGGTAAATATCCTTCCTGTTCGTATAAATCAATACTTTTGTTTCGTCGCTGTTAAAAGCATAACCCTGCATCTGTTTCAGATCCTCATGGCCTGCCTTTTTCAGATGTACCAGTGTATCTACAGCGTTGCCATCTTTGTAACGGTATTTTACAACAAACTGACTCTGCTCAAGGGTGGTATAGTGTTTTCCATCGTCCATAGACCGCAGCCCCCTCACTGATTTTGACTGAAAGGTGTAGTTTCTCCACAAGTCAGCCAGCGTAATCTTTTTTTCCTTCTCTGACACAGAATCCTGAGCCACAACGCTCTGCATAGCCAGGGAAAACATAAGCACTAAAAAGGAAAGTCTTTTCATCATCTTCATAATTGCATTTTTTAAATTTCGATAAAAATATAAAAACATATCTAAACATTATTAGTGTTAAAAAACTATCTTTATAAAAAGGGGGCAAAGCGTTTCAGTTTCTGTAAAAATATTGTTATTTTTGCCCACCATAAAAATAAAAGTTGTTAGCTCTGCCGCGATTCGCATAGCAAATCGAGGGTTCCTGAAAGTTTATATTTTCGGAATTGGTTTAGTCCCGGAGCATCGGGATGACAGACAGGAGTAAAAAACCTATTAAGTAATTTTAGGGTTGTTAGCTCAGTTGGTTTAGAGCGCATGCTTGACAGGCATGAGGTCACTGGTTCGATTCCAGTACAACCCACAGGAGTTTCAGAAGATTGGTTAAAATAAGTTGCCCCGGAAGTTGCCCCACTTTTTAAAATTCTTTCGTCTGGTGATAGCTAATTTTGCCGTCGGTGTTTTTGCTGATTTGGTGGCATATTTGTTGAAGATATTGCCGTTGTTTTTTTGGTTATACTGTTATTTCCGCCGCTGTTTGAAACACGACCTTCTTTTGGAAAGGAAATAGCTCCTTGATTCGTTTCTATGGTATGAGCTTTTGCTTTTAAAATGTTGCCGTTTTTTATCAAAACGATAACGAATGCGGAATATGTACGCAAATATTTAATTTCAGTTTTTAGAGGTCACCATTTAAATTCATATCTTTACACCCTAAAAACAAGAGAAAACATGGAAATATTCAGAGGTCAAAACCTTATAGAGTTTACTGAACGCTTCAAAACGGATGAAGATTGTTTG
>Ga0307976_1000351_pt1 | contig 26849 bp, 16 predicted proteins | sample OrgLakmetagen919_FD_201836 | JGI IMG/M metagenome (GOLD analysis project Ga0307976, IMG submission 201836) | Saline water microbial communities from Organic Lake, Antarctica - #919 | ecosystem: Environmental > Aquatic > Non-marine Saline and Alkaline > Saline | place: Antarctica: Organic Lake... | reverse complement strand
ATCGCTCTGGCCCGACTCTCAAAAACTTCGACGGCCCTGAAAGCTTTGTTGCCAATTATCCCTTCGCGCCTTACCACTTCCAGCTGGTGCAAAAGGTCTTCGAAGAAATTCGCAAAGTCGGCGCAACCGGTGCCCACCTGGCCTATGGTGAGCGCTCCATGCTTGATGCCTTCCAGATGGCGGCCATGAGTGTGGCGAGCAAAGACATTGGCGCACTGGTACCTATGCACGCCTTTTACCGCTCTGTGGAAGGCTTCCTGGATACCGCAGTCAAACGCACCATTGATCAAGCCAGTGAAAACGCCAGCCTGGATGCCTTCGACGTTCAGATCCTCCGCACCTTGTTCATGATCCGCTATGTGGATCTGATAAAAGGCACTCAGGATAATCTGGTCACCTTGTCTATCGAGAAAATCGACGAAGACAAACTCGGCCTTCGCCACCGAATCGAAGAAACCCTGCACCGACTGGAAAAAGAAAGCCTGATCACTCGCAATGGCGATGAATTCGTGTTCCTCACCAATGAAGAACGGGATATCACTCGCAAGATCAAGGCCACCGACATTGCCAGCACAGAGGAAAATAAGGAACTCTCCAACCTGATCTTCAAGGATCTTCTGAAGGACAAGAACAAGTACCGCTACTATGTGAACAAAACCGATTACAGCATCGGTCGTTACCTGGATGGCCACACGTTGGACGGCCGTTATGAATCGGATCTGAGGGTAGAAGTGGCCTCGCCATTGGACCTGGACTACGCCCAGCTCACCGAAGCGGGCTGTATCAACAAGTCCTCAGAAGGTATCGCCGGCCAGGTTTTGATTAAACTGCCGGACGACAAAACCTTCTTCCAGGAGCTGCGCACCTGGCTCAAGACCAATAAGTTTATTCGCCTCAACGACGACGGCAGTAATTCCGATCTCACCCGTATTCTTGCGGACCGGGGCCGGGAGAATCAGGAACGCCGAAAACGCTTGCGTCACATATTGGAAGACATGCTTCTGCGAGCCGAATGCCATGCGTTGGGCCAGCACATGCAACTCTCTTCCACTAGCCTCGTAGTGCGTTTTGATGAGGCCTGTGAGTACCTTCTGGAGAACACCTACACCAAGCTTGGCTTTTTGAAAGTGCTGCAACAGGACCCTATGAGGGAATTGAGTGCTGTACTTACCATAGACGACATTGGTCAAACAGCGCTCGCACTAGACGGTGAAGAAGGTAACCCGCAAGCGGTAAAGGAAGTAGAGCAGTACATCACGCTTCGGACTGGCAAGGATGAACGCCTGCTGGTCAGCGACATCATTGATCGATTCGCCGCACGCCCCTGCGGCTGGCCGGATGGCGAGATCCTGCTGATTTTGGGCCGCCTAGCAGCCTCCGGACGGATCTCCTTCCATTCCAGCGGCCCTTCTATGCCGTTGAATGAGGTATTCGAGTACCTCAACAATAGCCGCCGTCGACGTGAAATCTCGGTCCAGAAAAAACGCCAGACGGATGAAACCATTCTCAAGAAAGCCCGAGACCTGTCCCGAGACCTATTTAACGCCTTGGGCCCGGATGCCGAGAAAGAGCTTTCCGAGTTCTACTCAAGCCACCTGAACCAATGGCTCGACAATCTGAAAAGCTACAAGAGCAAGACGGATGTGGGCCGATTCCCCGGCAAGCGGGCAATCGAAGATTCCATCCTTAAGCTGGAGCGACTGCTGGCCAATCGGGAAAGCTACGACTTCTTTAAAGCCGTCATTGACAACAAACAAGATTACCTGGACCTGGAAGAAGACTACCGCGACATCCACGAATTCTTCACCAAGCAGATCCACAGCTGGCAGGAGTTACAAACGGCGCTCAACCACTTCGAGAAAAACCGGCAGGCGCTGGAAAAAGATGACAGTGCCCGCAAGGCGCTGGCCGAGCTAAAGCAGATTTCCGAAGCGGAGGCTCCCTACAACCTGCTCCACAAAGTGGCTGGCCTAGTCGAGACCGCAGAGGCAGTAAACACCCGGATTCTGGATGAAAAACGCAGCCACGCGCTAAAAAGGGTCGATGAGAAGATCACACAACTCAAGGCCGAGATTGAAAAGAGTGGCATCGCTAGCCCGGATCTAAGCAACCGCCTGCTGCGGCCCCTGCAATTGGTCAAAGAAGAGCTGGCCGATGAGACCGGAATCGCCACCATCTTCATGCTGCAAACCCAGACCGCGCAGGACAAGCTGGATGACAGTCTGTTTGAGTTGGAGCGTGAGATACAGGCGGAAGCCGAAAAACAGGCCAAAGCCAAAAAAGACCTCCAGCAGGATGCCGACTCCGACATAAGCAACCCATCCGAGGATATCGCCCCCAAGCCGGTGCCTATGCCCAGGCCGGTAGTGGAAGTCAGCGCATCCAAAATCTTCGGCAAACTGGCCAGCGGCATATACCTGGAAAAACAGGAAGACGTGGATCAGTTTGTAAACGCCCTGCAAGATGAACTTCAAACCGCAATAGCAGCCGGCAAGCGCGTTCGGTTGAAGTGATGCTCGAATTGATACAGCCCGGCACCCAATCAACGGTGCCGTACACCAGGGATTGACTGAATGAACACCGCCAACATCAAAAAATACGCCCCCAAAGCCCGCAACAACTTCATTGCAGCGGTCACCAAACAGGCGGCTCGTTACGGCGTTACAGCCAAAGGCACAGAGCCTATGGAGCAACGGGGGGATGTTGCCCTGATTGGCGAACAGGCCTTCCCAAAAATCATCATTCAGGCCCGCAAAGCGCTGGAGCGCATGGTCGAACAAATGGGCTTTGCCCAGGCCATGGAACAGGCAGCCTACAGCTGGTTCAACCGTTTGTGTGCCATCCGTTACATGGAAGTGCATGACTATCTGGATCATGGCCGTCGTGTACTCAGTAGCGCCGACGGCGAGCCGGGCACACCCCAAATCCTCGACGACTGCCTGGACATCAGCCTGCCAGGGCTAGACCCACAAAAAGTCGCTGACCTAAAGCTGGACGGCAATAAAGACGAAGAATTGTACCGTGAACTCCTGCTGGCCCAATGCCACGCCTTACACGAAGCCATGCCGTTTCTGTTCGAAACCGTAGACGATGCCACCGAACTTCTGCTGCCAGACAACCTCACCAAAACCGATTCCCTGATTCGAGATCTGGTTAGCGCCATCCCAGAAGACGACTGGCAGGATGTTGAAATCATCGGCTGGCTTTACCAGTTCTACATCTCCGAGAAGAAAGACCAGGTCATCGGCAAGGTCGTCAAAAGCGAAGACATACCAGCGGCCACTCAGTTGTTCACACCCAATTGGATTGTGCAGTACCTGGTACAGAACTCCGTGGGCCGCCAGTGGTTGCAAACCTACCCAGACAGCCCCCTCAGAAACCAGATGCCGTACTTCATTGAACCCGGCGAACAGCCACCTGAAGTACAAGCGCAGTTGGCCGAAACTGTTCCTGGGAGCATTGATCCAGAAAGCATCAAGGTACTCGACCCTGCCTGTGGCTCCGGCCATATTCTTGTCGAGGCCTACAAGGTACTTAAAGCCATCTATGAAGAGCGAGGGTTCCGCCGCCGGGACATCCCGCAGCAAATTCTTAAGCACAACCTTTTTGGTCTGGATATCGACGACCGAGCCGGACAGTTGGCAGGCTTTTCCCTAATGATGCTGGCCCGGGAAGACGACCGCAGGTTGTTTGGCCGCGTAGCGGATGGGGAAGTCACTCTTAATATTCTCTCCCTCAAAGAAACCGGCCACCTGAACCTGCCTCAACTCTGGCAGGACCTGAACCTGAGCGGCGACTGGCAGCAGGGTAGTTCCCAGAGCCTGTTTGAAAGTGAGCAGACTGACCTGAGTACGGCCAGTGCCGATGAGCGCTATCAGTTACTGGAGCGCACATTAGAACGATTCACGGAAGCCAAAACATTTGGCTCTTTGATTGAAGTTCCGGAAGAAGAGGCTGACCCTCTCAAAACATTGCAGGACGAACTAGAACACTTGGCACTGAGCGGCGACTCCATGCAGAAGTCGGCTGCCGCAACGCTGTTGCCTTATATTCGCCAGACTTGGATGTTGAGTCAGCGATACGATGCGGTTATTGCTAACCCGCCGTATATGGGTAGCAAAGGCATGAATGCCCAACTGAAGAGTTTTGCGAAAAATTACTACCCCAACAGTAAGTCTGACCTGTTCGCGATCTTCATGGAACGAGCGTTCGGCTTGCTGAGGCCGACAGGCTATAACGCCCAGATCAACATGCAGTCCTGGATGTTCCTTTCCAGCTACGAAAAGCTCAGAGAATGGCTGCTTGAAAATACCACGACTATTACGATGGCCCACCTTGGCACCCGAGCGTTCGACAGCATCGGCGGGGAGGTGGTATCGACTACCGCATTCGTGATCGAAAAGATCGCAAAGCCCAAGTATCAAGGAGCTTATATCCGCCTTGTGGATGGGAAATCAGAGGCTGAAAAACGTCGAATGTTGTTGGAGGCCGTGCAATGAATATTACACCCTATAATCTTGGTTTAATCGGCGACGTTGCGTTTGGCGGAAAAGGTTTGTCCAAAGGGGGAGAGCAATGAGCCAGCAAGGAACGAAGGATAAGGCGAAGCATTTTTATCGTGCCTCTGCGGCGGATTTTATGAAGATACCGGGGAGCCCAGTGGCGTATTGGATCAGCACAACTATTCTTTCGTTATTTGATAAACCACCTATTGGTGATCTTTTCTTTTCCGAAGGCCCATGTAAAACAGGAAATGATGACGTTTTCTTGCGATTTCATTGGGAGGTTCAACAAGAAGAAATTGGCCCAGATAGCAAGTGGTGTTTATGCTCAAAAGGTGGCGTTCACCGTAAGTATTATGGGAATGTTGAGCACGTTATTAAGTGGGACGTAGATGCTAGAAATCATTATAAAAAAGATCGGATATCAAGAATTACATCTGAGCATGTTTGGGATGAAGAGGGTGTTACTTGGTCGATTATTAGTTCCGAGTCAGGTTTTAGTTTTAGACTGCTTCCAGTAGGCGTAAAGTTTAACTCTGTTTCACCTACTATATTTGCATCAAATAATTTAGATAGTCTTTCACGAGGTGTATTAGCTTTTCTCAACTCCTCTGTTGCTTCAAGCATATTATCGATCTTGAATCCGACTTTAGCGTTAAACGTTGGCAATGTACTTTCGCTGCCCGTTATTCCTATATCTAAAGCAGCTGCTAATTTAGAACGAATTCTAGAGATTTCGATTATGGACTGGGATTCTTATGAAACCTCATTTAATTTTGAATCACTTCCATTATTAGATATAAATTATAAGTCCAGTTTAAGAGTCGATTTTCAGCGGCTACGAGAATGCTGGCAAGGACTGATATTTGAAGTTAAAAATCTGGAAGAGGCAAACAATAGTCTCTTTATAGACAGTTACGGTTTGCAATATGAACTGACCTCTGAGGTTCCGCTGCGAGAAATCACTCTCACGAGCAATCCATATCACTGCTATGGAAGCAAACGAACTGAGGACGAGTATGTGACGTTGCTAAGTTGTGACACCATCCGCGAGCTTGTATCTTACGCGGTTGGCTGCATGATGGGCCGCTACTCACTAGACAAGCCGGGCCTAATCCTCGCTAGCCAAGGTGAAACACTCCAAGATTATCGAGAGCAGATCCCAGCACCAAAGTTCGCACCAGACGAAAATGCCATCCTGCCACTCACTGATCAGGAATGGTTCCCCGACGACGCCACTAACCGTTTTCGCGAATTTGTCCGGGTAGTGTGGGGCGATGAACACTTACAGGAAAACCTCGATTTCGTCGCCGAAAGTCTCTGCCTACACGCCATCAAATCCAAGCGTGGAGAGTCGGCACTCGACACCATCCGTCGCTACCTGAGCACCCAGTTCTACAAAGACCACCTGCGCACCTACAAAAAGCGCCCCATCTACTGGCTGTTCAGCTCCGGCAAACACAAAGCCTTTGAGTGCCTGGTGTATCTGCATCGCTATAACGAAAGCACCCTGGCCCGTATGCGCACCGAATACGTCATTCCCCTCAGCGCCAAGCTCAAAGCCTACGCCGAGAAGCTAGAGCAGGACAAAGACGCCAGCACCTCCACCGCAGAAACCAAGCGCCTGGAAAAAGAAGTCGCCACCCTGCACAAACAACAAACCGAACTCGCCGAATTCGACGAAAAACTCCGCCACTACGCGGACCAACGCATCAGCCTGGATCTGGATGATGGCGTGAAGGTGAATTATGGGAAGTTTGGGGATTTGTTGGCTGAGGTGAAGGCAGTGACAGGTCAGAAATAGAAGTAATCAAATTTACCCAAAATAATATAGCTTGATGCGCTTAAATAACGAGCGGGGTTTACACTTTAGCTCAGAGTTGTGCCATCAAAGTGTTCTTAGATTTTAATGATCAAAATGCGGAGTAGAGATTCGGTATGTCAGGAGATTGGGTATTTTTTATATTCGTATGGGCAGTTGCAGAATTCATCGGGGCGAAGCGAAAAAAAGACTTTCGTGGACGAATGAAAGTTGGCGCTATTTGGGCGGTAGTTTTAACGTCTTTGGCTTTGGTTGGTCAAATGTCGTCCGAAACAAGCGCAACTGTGCAGTTCTTGATCACATCAGTGATGCTGGGTTTTGTTGCAGTAGTTGTTTTCTATATAAGGGTATTTTTGGCAGGTGTCTGGAGAAAGTACTTAGGTGGATCATTTAAAACTCCAATAGCTTACATTAAGAGTGGGTCAGCTGCTCAGCGACAGCATGAAGAAGAGCTATATGAGGTCGTGGCGCAAGAGATGGCAGATGGCGAAAAGCGCACCGGGTTATGGCTGAAGGCTTTAGAAAACGCTGAGGGTGACGAGGTTAAGCAGGTTTCAGAATATATAAAGCTTCGGGTTAAATCTTTAAAATATGAGATGGGTTTTAATCCTAATGATACGCCCAGTGATAAAAGTGTGACGCAAGATCTCGAAAATGCTATCTCAGATGAAATTGTAAAGCAAGAACGCGAAAATGCTATCTCAGAGGAAATTGTGAAGCAAAATCTCAAAAATATCGCCTTAGATGAAAGTAGGAGGAAAGAAGAGTGTAAAGAGTTAAAAAGAATTGAAATTGAAAAAATAATAAAAAAAGAAGCTTGGCATGAGTTCAAAAATGAGCATTTTAACCCACTGAATAGTACCAAACAAAGGCGTAAGCTTGAGGATTTTGTACGTAATTATGAAAGTGAACATTTTCCCTTGCACAGAGCTGTTTATGATGGAAATGTCGAGCTGGTTAAAGCGCTAATATTCTTTGGGTTTGATGTTAGTCTTCTTGACTTGGAAGGTAGATCTATAAGAGATGCGGCGGCAGGAGATAGAAGGATGATCGATGTGGTTGAAAATACAACTGAAAGTGATTTGGTTGATCAAAATTTTATGCCCGGTTCGCTTGTTAAGTGACAATATATTTTTTTGGTGTAAGTAAAAGCGAACGCTAGAACGAACTGAAGGGCCCGCGCGATGGTTCGTAAGTCTGAGTATTCGCACTGTAATTGGGTAATAGAACTATGGCGAAGTACGAAGTTAAGCAAACCGCAGTCAGCCAGGTACTGGCGGATGTGCGTAGTGACAAGATCGCAATACCGGAGCTTCAACGGCCGTTCGTCTGGAAAACCTCCCAGGTCCGCGACCTAATGGACTCGCTGTACCACGGATACCCGGTGGGTTACCTGATTACCTGGCAATCGGTCGGTGCCAAGCTCAAAGGCGGGCAGGTGGCGGCACACCAGCAAATCCTAATTGACGGACAGCAAAGGGTGACGGCCTTGCGGGCAGCGATCGCCGGCCAGCCTGTGGTCGGTAAGCGTTATGAGAATAAACGCATCACAATTTCATTTAATCCTTTGACTGAGGAGTTCGCGACACGAACCCCAGCAATAAGTAAGAGTAGCCAGTGGATTCACGATATTAGCGAACTCTTCTTGGGAGTTGGCCAACTGACGTTTTTGCGGAAGTATTTCGACAAGAACGCCGATGCTGACGAGCGCCAAGTCGAGACTGCTGTGACGAAGCTTGCAGACATAGAGCATGCACAAGTAGGTGTGATTACGCTCGCGGATAATCTTGATGTGGATACGGTGGCTGAGATCTTTGTCCGTATCAATGCCAAAGGCGTACCCCTGTCGAGTGCAGATTTTGTGATGAGCAAGATTGCTACCTACGGCGATGAGGGGCGAAACCTGCGCAAGCTGATTGACTACTTTTGCCACCTGTCGGTATCGGGTCACGCCTACGAGGACATTCGCGAGAACGATGAGGAGTTCACCGCCTCGGGTCATCTCGCCAAGATTCAGTGGCTAAAAAATCAATCTGATGAGCTGTTTCAACCGGAGTACACGGACGTTATCCGAATTGCGGGTCTGGTTGGATTCAGCCGCGGCAAGGCGGGAGCCATTGTCAGTGAGCTTTCAGGGTTGGATCCGGAAACTCGCAAGATTGATGAAAGCCGCATTCCCGATGCCTTCGCCCGGTTTGGTCATGCGCTTGATCAAATAGTGCGCAAGACCCACGTTGAACGCTTTGTGATGATGATCAAGTCAGCAGGCTTTATCGACTCCAGCATGATCGGTTCAAAAAACGCTTTGAACTTCGCTTACGCCTTATATCTGCGCCTGCGTGACAATGAACATCTGTCTGAAGGCCAGCGTTCACAGATCGTTAAGCGCTGGTTTGTGATGACCCTGCTTACCGGCCGCGCAGTGGGTAGTTTTGAGTCGACCTGGGAAAAGGATTTGCGACGTATTGAGGAGCAGGGGGCCGCCGAGTATTTGCTTAACATAGAAGCCGCTGAACTAGGTGAGGGTTTTTGGGATCTTGCCTTACCGCAAGATCTGGTGTCGCCAAGCAAACGCAGCCCAGCGTTCCAGATTTTTTTGGCGGCATTGGTAAGCAAGGGCGCACGTGGTTTTCTGTCCAAGTCGATCAATGTCGCTCAGATGATTGAGGGGCATGGGGACATGCACCACATTGTGCCGAAAAATCACTTGATCAAGAACGGCTACCCGAAAGAGGGTGACTATAATCAGGTTGCCAATTTCGCCCTCACTGAAACGTCTATCAACATTACCATCAAGGATCACCCGCCAACGGAGTATATGGCTTGGCTTGCTCAGCAAATTGAGACCGGGGAGCTTAAGATCGGTGAAATCGCGCAACAGGCTGACTTGGAAGCGAACCTTGCTGAGAACGCCATTCCGGCGTTTATTCATGAGGTGACTGCTGAAAATTACCCGGTATTTCTTGAGGAGCGACGCAAGCTGATGGCGCAGATGATTCGGGGTTACTATCTGGCATTGTGATGCGGCATTATTTCAATGATGAGTCGCGGTCGGCCCTGTGTTTAAAATTCGTGGCTCCCATGACTAACTAATTATAACAAATCGCGTTCAAGTGGATGTAATTATGGCAGTACTTTCTCCAGATCTAGAGAACATAAAACGTTTCAAAGTTCCTCCGACAGCCGGTGAATGGGATCTGATTGTTTATCTAACCGAAAACCTTGACGATAGTTACGAGATTTTCTTTAACCCCTACCTGGATGGAGACCGTCCGGATATAATTATATTAAAAGAGCACTGTGCTGCATTTATAATCGAAGTCAAGGATTGGGACTTATCGTGTTACTCAGTGAATCAAAAGAATAAATGGAAAGTATTTGATGGAGAAAGGTCATCAAATAAACCTTCGCCGCACTCCCAAGTTTTTCGTTACAAAAAGAACCTTTACGATCTGCACTTGCCAATAGTAGGCTTGGAAAGGCTTGTAAATCCAAACTTTTTTAATTTGGTTCATTGCTTTGTTTATTTTTATAACGCAAGTCAGAGCGGGATTAATGGCTTATATGAAACTGCTGAAGAAGAAAATAAAAATGTGCAGTCTGAAAATAACCAAGACTTTAAAAATGGAAATTTAAATTTTTCTGCTTATGAAAAAAATAATCAATATCTCGATCGAACTAAGAAAATGCTCCAGAGAGATAAAGGCATGTCCATTGGTCATGATCGTTTAGATAATTTGGTTAAGAAAATAAAGCAAAAATCGGCACATGTTCTTTTCAAGGATGAGATCTATCAAGATTTCAAAAGAAGGTTAAGTCCTCCCGAACATACGTTAAATCAGGGCATTCCAATAAATTTTGATAAAAAGCAGCTTACTATAACAAAAAGCAAGAGCATCCAGAGCAAAATTAAAGGTGTTGCTGGGTGTGGCAAAAGCACTATACTTGCTCAGCGAGCAATCAATGCCTACAAGCGACACGGTACACCGGTTCTAATTCTTACTTTCAATATCACACTTAAGAATTACATAAGAGATAAAATTAGTGATATTCAAGGTTGCCGAGATTTTTCTATTTTTGAGATATCTAATTATCATCAGTTTTTCAATACACAAGTTAATAATACAGGACAAGATATATCAGAGTTAATTGATCGTTATGGGATTGAAGAAATCTATAGTACGGATGTTTTTGAAGACCAAGAACCGATTAAATACCACACGATTCTTGTTGACGAAATTCAGGATTATCAGTCTGAGTGGGTGAAAATTGTAAGAGACAACTTCCTGTCAGAAAATGGAGAAATAGTTTTATTCGGCGATGAGTCCCAGAATATATACCAAAGAGAAGGTGGAAGATCACGGGTGATAGCGCAAGGCTTTGGTACTTGGGTAAAGCTCAATCGCTCATACAGAACCGATATTGACTCTCCCTTTAATCAATTATTCAAAGACTTCCAGGTCGCATTTCTGGTTGGTAAATACGCCGATACAGAGCTGGTTGAAGTGAATCCGGTTCAGATAGGTATGGGGTTTACCCTCCTAAAATACGAGGCTCTGTTGACGGATAGCTGGCAGGAAGACGTTTTTAATTCGATTCAAAGTTATATCAAAAGCTATAGTTTGCACCCGAACGATATTGTCATTTTATGTTCAAAGATTGGTCTTGTTAGACAGTTAAACGATTTCTGGGCAGGTAAAGAGAAAACTCACTGTATGTTTGAAACGTATGATGAGCTATCCGCCGTGACTAACCAGAGCGCTGATGAACTGATAAAGCTCGATGAAGCCCGTATTGATGATCTAGTAAGGCAAAACAAAGATGCCGTTGAAAGAATAAGAAGGGTTAAGAAAAACCATTTTTATGCAAACAGTGGACTGATAAAGCTTTCGACGATTCATAGCTATAAAGGTTTAGAATCGAAAACTGTATTTTATATTATGCGTGAAGATGATGATCCGGAGATTGTGTATACCTCAGTTACTCGCTCTTCAGAGAATTTGGTTGTGTTCGACTTGGGTGGTAAGAACTTATGCTCCGAATTTTTCCAGAAAAATGTCGCCTGATGATGTCATATTTTGGACTAGAGAGCGTGTTGGTTCAGCCGTGGGGAAAAGTAGTTCAGCTAGATGAAATGCAATGACTGAATCTCGCAAGATCAGCAAGGTCATTTATTTGTTGATCGAAAAATATCATCGGCTTTTTGGGTTAGAGGTATACGGTTTCAGCGGTGGTCATGGTCCCGGCTATGCAGGATTTCAGGTAGCTGGACGTCGCTGCTGGAAGACCGGAAAAGCAGAGCCCGGTTACGGTAAGCTTTTAAATAAAGACAGTAGGTTGGTATTGGTCACCTATTTTACCAGCGTGGGGATTCCTGCATGGTGTGCGGGGAATCAACTTGAGCTTGAGGACTGGGGACGACAGCGAACAAGTACCATCGTGGATTGGCTGGAGAAGCACCTTACCCTGCTGGAGCTTTTCGACTTATACAAGTCCGACATTGCCAGGTGGCGTGCCCGTTATACCGTTGAGGAGTCGGAAAAATACCTGCTCATGGTAAACCTTGCCGGGCTGATTAGTGCCCGTTTTGGAGGTTTTCCCCGCACTCCAGAACAACTGTTTCATGGCATGGACCCCGAAGGCATTGAGAAGGCGGAAATGATTATTTCTCGCCTTGGTGTTTCAGACGGAACTACTGATGCCTTTGGTGTCCCAGGCTGTGTAATTGGCCGAAATGGCCTGGCGCTTGTCGATGAAGATAGGGCGATGGACGTTTGGAAGTGGCATGTCGACGGTGCTCATGTTGAGGAAATGGCGGAGGAGCTGATCTCTAAAATGCGTGCGCCTTGAACGCAGTGGTGAGCGCCCTCTCAAATTTTTTGATTTATTGGGGTAAAAAGCCAGTTAATTGCTAGGCTACTAACAAACACTACTGTGCAGGAGTTATACATGGCTGAAACCGGAAACGAGCTTGCTGATGCTAATGCCATGCGCGAGTCCGTATTGACCATGGCAGTCGAAGCATGGCGTTTTGGAAGAGTCTTTGAACGACTGCTAGGGCGTCTTGAGGCTAGCGAAACTAATCGCTATCGGAGTCAGTTCAGCTGGTTCATGAAGAAGGTTGATGACTCCCTAACCCAGGCAGGGTTGCGCATTGTAAATGTAGAAGGCCAGTCATTTGATCCGGGCATGGCGGCAACGCCCCTCAATATTGAGGAGTTCGAAGCATCTGAAGCCCTAATGGTAGACCAGATGCTGGAGCCAATCATCATGGGTGGTGAAGGTATTGTACGAACCGGGACTGTAACGTTAAGGAAGGCCGAACAATGAAGCATTTTGTAGGGATTGATCTGGGCACAACTAACAGTGCGATATGTTCATATGATGGGTCGGACACTCGCATCTGGAAAAGCCCGGAGCAGAACGACGTTACACCCTCCGTCATCTACATAGATCGCCGAGGGAACAAGTATGTAGGGAAGAGGGCCTACGATTCTGCACCGCACAGCCCCGACAATTCGGCCATGCTTTTTAAACGTTTGATGGGGACTAGTACGCCCGTTGAGCTTTCAGCGGTGAATCTCACAAAAACACCCGAGGAGTGCTCCGCTGAGGTTCTCAAGGCTTTGTATGGCTACTTGCCAGAGGAAGTCAGGAATGACCCTGACACGGGAACAGTGATCACGGTACCGGCCGCTTTCAACCAGATGCAAAGGGATGCAACGATGCAGGCCGCAACTATGGCTGGCATAGGTAACGTCGCTTTGATGCAAGAGCCTGTAGCGGCAGTTATGAGTGTGATGCGGGCACGCAATGCTGATGGCATGTTCCTCATTTATGACTTGGGTGGCGGTACTTTGGATATTGCGGTCGCTGAGAGTATGGGTGGTCGAATCAACCTCCACGCCCATGGCGGCATTTCCATGTGCGGAGGTAGGGATTTTGACCGTGCTCTTTTGGATAGTGTGGTTAAGCCTTGGCTGGTAGAAAATTTCAACTTGCCAGAAAATTTCTCCACGAGTCCGGAGTTCAAGCCGCTGATTAGGTTGGCAGCCTGGGCAGCTGAGAAGGCCAAAATTGAGCTTTCTGCAAGCGAGCAAGCCGTAATCAGTCTCACGGAAGTAGAAGCTAGGGCCCGTGATCTTGATGGTGAAGAGATATACTTAGATATACCGCTGACACGGCAGACCATGGATGAGCTGATTGCTGGCAGACTTGCAGAAACCATTGACGCTGCAAGAGAGACGCTTACAAAAGCCAGTTTGAGCCCCCATGATCTCGAGCGAATTGTGTTTGTGGGTGGTCCCACCAACTATAAGCCTCTTCGAGATAAAGTTTCATTCGAACTGGGGATCCCAGCTAACACAGACGTTAATCCAATGACGGCTGTAGCAGAGGGAGCGAGTATTTTCGCGGAGTCTATCGACTGGAGTACGCAGACCAGAAGCCGAAAGGGGAATCGAGGTACGCTATCAAATACCGGTGACCTGGATATTTCGTTCAACTACATTTCTCGAACACCAGATGTCAAAGCGAGACTGGCTGTAAAGGTGCCGGGCGAAATTCCAGAAGGTGCGGAGTTCCAGGTTGACAGTATGGACACAGGCTGGACATCCGGCCGTGTTCCCTTGACCAATGGCGCGACGTTAACTTTAAACTTGTCAAAGTCCGGTGAGAATAATTTTTCCGTTTCAGTGTTTGATGGGGGTGGTGGAAAAATTTCACTCTCTCAAGATTCCATTATTATCACCCGAACCGCTGCCACAGTTGACGCTATTCCCGCCTCCCACTCAATTGCGATTGAGGTTCTGAATAAACTGGGAGGTCGTCCTGAACCTGATTATTTGGTTCGAGCAGGCGACCATCTGCCGGCCAAAGGTAAACGGATTTACAAGGCGGGTGAATCGTTGAAGGCCGGAGCATCAGGATCTTTAAACTTCATTCTTTGGGAGGGCGAAATTGGGGATCCCATTCGTGATAATCGCCCCGTGGGTTCGCTAAAGATTTCCGGTAGTGATTTTGACGAAGGCGTTATTCCTGCGGGCGCTGATCTTGAGTGCGAGTATGAGATTCTCGACTCCGGTAACATTGTCTTTAATGTATCTATTCCGGCGATCGGGGGTACTTTTCATTCGGATCGAAGTTTTTACTCTCCGCAAGAAGGTATGCATGACTATTCGGCGTCTGCCGACTCCATCGTCCAGGAAGGGGAGAGGACGCTCTCTCGCGTTGATGATTTCAGTTCTCAGATCGATGACCCCAGGCTAGCGAAGGCCAGCGAAAAACTGCGTTCAGTGGAAAGTCTGGATGAAAACTCCGATCCAGAGTCTACCAAGCAGGCGATGGAAAATATTCTGGACGCAAAGCGCCTGATTGCCGATGTCAAAAAATCGCATCTGAAGGAGACGAGAACTATTGAGCTTGAGAACGTTGTCGAATTCTTCAACACCTATATCCGTGAGCATGCCCGCCCCTCTGAGGCTTCCGCATTTGACGCTTTGATACACACAGCGCGTACTGCAATTCAGGATAACGACACCAGTTTTGACCATCACTTAGACGAGTTGAAGCAAAAGAATTTTGAGATTCTATGGCGTCAGGATTGGTTTGTTGTAGGTAAGTTTAAATCCATGGCTGAAGCTCCCCGGGATTTTACAGATCAACAAAAATTTACTCAGCTCGTTCAGGTTGGCGTAGAGGCAATGAAGAACGACGACATTGAGCGACTTCGAGGTGTGATTGCTGAACTTACCCAAATACAAGTTGGCATCGGCACGGGTGATGAACTATTCGATGTTGCAAACATTATTAAGGGCCACTGATGTCGACTGATCAGTGGCTTCCTAACGGCTTTGAGTTAGGACGCAGTTTTAAGCTCCGTTCGATATTGCGGACCGGCGACGGATGGCAAATCTACAGAACGAAAGGGCGTAATGTTGTTCTGGTTGTCGAAGCTGCTCTCTTGGACTGGTGGGGTACGCTGGCACTGATTGAAAAAGAGTTATTCACGTCAGTTAGGATCGGTGAGCAGGAGTTTTTTTACCTTTCCTCGGGAGCGGACGCCACCATCGAGCCTATTCTCGCTGGTGGGTGCCCGCAGACAAAAGCAGACGCACTGAGCTTCGTACATGCCTTGAAGGAAACCAGGAAGCTTTTCCCAGAGGGGACGTTACAGAATTCCTTGTTTATTGAACGGTATTCTCGTTTGTTGCCTCTGTCTTCCACAGACGCAAAGGTTCCAGACGATCAGGTGCTCGGTCGCTGGCTGACTGGCGGAGTATACGTATCGGTATCCTCTTTCCGACGTATTCACGCTCTTTGCGGTTGGATGCCGGTGCGGGACCTGATTGACGTTGTTCGATCTGCCGGGTTTGAGGTTCCGCCGGATTCAGAACTTTTGGATAAGCCGACCGCTCGCGGATCAGTCACTGCGCGTCCGGCGGCGGCCGATGAGAGTCAACAAGATGACAGCGTCACAGATAGCCCGTTCGTGTCTGAAAATTCTGACGGTACAGATACGCAGAGATATTTCATCCTTCCCGGACGAAAGGCACTTGAGGAGTTTTTCAACGAGCACGTCATCGACATTATTTTTAATCCTGAACGCTATCGAACGATGGGTATTGAATTCCCCTCAGCCATTATCCTTCATGGGCCTCCAGGATGTGGCAAAACCTTTGCCGTGGAGCGTCTAGTTGAGTTCATCGGCTGGCCCAGTTATTCCATAGATTCGAATAGTGTCGGGAGCCCCTACATTCATGAGACGAGCAAAAAAATATCCGAAGTATTCGACAAGGCTTTAGACAATGCCCCATCGGTCATCGTGATTGATGAGATGGAGGCATTCCTTACTGACCGACGGTCTGGAAGTAGCTCTGGTCTGCATCATGTTGAGGAAGTAGCCGAGTTCCTTCGGCGGATTCCTGAGGCGATCAGTAACCGAGTGTTGGTTGTTGGTATGACCAACATGATTGATATGATTGATCCGGCAATACTAAGACGTGGTCGCTTTGATCACGTAATCGAGGTGGGTATGCCCTCAGCCGAGGAGATCAGGTCGTTATTGGATTCGTTGCTTGCAGGAATCCCTCGATCACAAGCACTTTCTGTTGACGGCTTTGTAGGGGCACTCATCGGGAGGCCCCTGTCGGATGCTGCATTTTTCGTTCGTGAATCGGCGAGGTTGGCCGCGAAAAACGGGAAGGCAGAACTGGACGATGAAAGCATGGAGGCGGCCTTTGCCAGCTTGCCGCAAGGCAATAGCAAACGCCCGAATAGCATCGGTTTTATATGGGGAGAGGACAAGGATTAGTTATGGACCTGTTCGATAATCCTTTCAAAGTTCTAGGCGCAACTCCCAGAGACGACCGTCACCGAATCATGGATTTGGCGGATGAAGGTGCCCTATTACTGGACCCTAAGGAAAGTTCCGACGCTCGCTCGGTTCTTACGATGCCAAGAAAGCGCTTGGAGGCAGAGCTTGCCTGGTTACCCGGTCTTGGGCCCAAAAGAGCTTCGGAGGTATTGGCGATTGTTGAAAGTAATCCAACAGCCTTGTTCTCTCTGGATAACGTCCTTCCGATTGTACGCTGTAATGCTGTCGCTGCTGCCCTTGGTCGATCCAGTTTCACGGAACCTCGCGTTATGTCTGACTGGCTACTTGAGCTTGGGTGGGCATATGAAGATGTCGAGCCGGAACCGCTTCGGCGCGTGATCAATGAGGAGCGTGTCGTCTCGGGCTTTTCTGAAATTACTGATCTTTCTATTGTCGAGTCGGGACTTGCAGAAAGAAGGCGTTACTACCGCCAGGTTATGAGAAGTGCGTTGGACAAGATGGATTCAACGAATCTTGTTGAGGCCATTACGATAACAGCAGAGAAAGCAACTGAACTGGGCGAAGCTCCGGGGCCAAAGCTGCTTGCTGATCTCGTTGAATCATACGAAGTTGAAGCTCAAGAGTTTTTGGAGCGGGAAGGGGAAAATATAAATCTTCTGGTAAGCCGTGCAGAGGAAGCGCTCGACTTGGAGCTGGCAGACGCGGATCTTGAGTCCATTATTGAGAGGCTCTGTCAGGTTACAAGGAATTGGGACCTTGTTGCGCAGCCGATTCAGGTGATTCAAAAGAGCCGTGGTCTCCCTCATGAAGCCAGTCGAGAGACGGCCTACGCTGTCCGAGGACTCGCTATTACGCTGAACAATGACTTTGCAAAACTTGAGTTGGCCCAAAAAGTTACTGAAATGCTTCAGGAAGTCTTCGCTGAAGTAGTCGACGTTGCTGAGAGAACTGCTGAGGATGCGGGAGCGCTTGATAACCTTGCAGAGCAGCGAGAACGTCTGGTTGAAGACGCTGCGCAACAAGAGGAAGAGTGGCAAAGAGAAATTACCTATGAGGCGGAAGTCGGGGCTCTTTTTAAAAACAAGCTCCGCATTTCCCCCGAGGGTATCGAATGGAAGGGGCGAAGGATTTCTCTTGATGATGTCACCGGAGTTCGCTGGGGAGGAGTGAGTCGCTCGGTTAATGGCATTCCTTCAGGAACGACTTATACCATCATGATCTACAGTAAATCTCAGAGTATGGAAATTGAATTGAAGAATCAGGTTATATACTCGAGCTTTGTTGATCGTTTATGGCGCTCTGTAGGTGTTCGCCTCTTAACCGAGTTCCTTGATAACCTCCGAGCCGGGCAGAAATTTAGGTTTGGCCCCGTGGCGGTAAATGACTTTGGCGTTGAACTAACTAGGCGTGGTTTGCTGTCGAAAGGTGGTGTTGAGTTTTGCAAATGGAATGAGCTTTTGACCTGGACCGCAGATGGGGCTTTCTACATCGGCCATAAAGACGATAAAAAGCTGGCTGCTGGCTTATCTTATCTTGACGTCAACAACGTTCATATTCTCGAGGGAGCGATGAGCATCTTGTGGAAAAACGGGGACGACCGGCTTAGCAGTATCTTGAACTCATGAGTCATAAGGTGGAGTAACAATGGCTGCCGGCAGTAAGGGAAGCAAGGGTTTTGCAGGATTAGCGAATCTTGTCTCGGATCTGAGTGATTTAAGGTCGCTTGATGATTTTCAGAAGCAAGAAAAGGGCAAAGCAACGCCTGAGACGCAGTTGAGCGGGCGCGAGTCAAGTAGCAATCATAATCAGACTTCAGCTTGGACCCCTTCTGAAACTCCGGCTGGTATGCGTGGAGATACACAATTTGTGCTCTGGACGTTAGCGATCATTTTTTTGGTCATTCTCTACGCGGGATCCCAACGTTCTGATCAAGAGTCTTCGATTTACTCTGCTAATTCTGACGCCAGCACCAATTCGGGCTATGAGGGGACAGGAAAAAATGATCAGATCAAGCCTGACTTTTCTGACTTGTCTTTTGACGATTTAAATTCCGACTCTGCGGTAGACAGTGAGCTGGAAGCTTCAAACAGCTCCGAACCTAGTCGCTACGATGATGTGAATCTGCAATACATAAAGCCTTCGGTGGACACCGACAACATCCTTTCTATCGCTGAAATTCGTTGGTGTGTGAGGGGGGGGATTGAAATCGAGGCGATGCGCGGTGTATTCACGTCAAACGAAGGTATAGGAAAGTTCAACGTGATTGTTGATGACTACAACAGTCGTTGTGGAAGTTATCGGTATCGCGAAGGAAATTTGGGACTTGCGCAGCGCCAGGTTAATGAGTGGAGGGCTGCGATAGAAGCTGAGGCAGAAGGTAAAGCACGACAAATGGATCGGCTTGCTTCTTTATCGTCTTCGACTCCGTCATCATCCTTCTCTGGAGAGACGGGCCCCGACAAAACTATGGTCAAAGAAGTTCAGATGTTGCTGAGAGTTCTCAGGTTCGGTCCTGGAGTCGCCGATGGGATTGTTGGGCCGCAAACCGAAGGGGCAGTGAGAGCATTTCAGCGCTCAAAAGGAATGCATGCGACAGGTCAAATAAACTCGTTTCTGTTAAAAGAACTGAGGCAAGAATATAAGAAGAAGTACCCCTCTCAGTAAAAAGATGTGCTCGAATCTTATTTTAAGCCCGGGCAACATTGTGCCATTTCCTTCGGCGAAACAAAGTAACCTCAAATCACGGCGGTTTAATGGACCCTAAACAAATCGATCAAGGTCTTCGGCGACTGTTTTTCTCAGAAGATCAGCGGCTCGTGTTTTGGTACGACCCGGAGCAAAACTTTGGTGAAGAACTTTCCAATTTGGACCTGCCAGACGTCCACGTGATGAATATGGCCGGTGAGTCTGCCTTGGGTGTGAAGCTAAAGCTTGAGCTGGAAGATCAGAACGGCAAATACCTGCTGTATTTCCCTCATGCGGAACCAGAAGCCGAAAATGACTGGCTTCTGGATATGAAGCTGTATTCCCGTGCCTTCCGCGCGGACCGCATTTCCATCATCTTCAATGAGCTGGGGCTTCAGCAGCAGAGCCTGCGGGCGCATCTGGCGCGACGGGAGAAGTTTCTCAGCAAGGCCCGGTTGGCGTCTCTCAAGCGGTTTATCCAGCCGGATTTTGGTGAGGATGCACTGGATCTTGCGATGATCGCAGTGGTTACTCGCGCCGAGTCACCGGACATCGCCAACATTCTGTTTACCCTGGGTGACGAGCTGGCGAAGGCCGATGGCGGGCTGGAACAGGTGCCGGAGTCCATCATTGAACTGGAGAGATATGGTCTGGTGCCGCCGCTGGTTCGAGCCTTTCAGGAGGAGATGGGGTATCCCGCTTCTGAGGAGGAGCTGCGCGGCGAAGCTCCGTTCAATTTCGGACATTTTTTGATTCGATTGCTAGCTACGGGGTTTTGCGAGAGCGTTTCCGATGTGCCGAACTGGGCACGTTCTGTGGCCATTTCCTCAGCTAATGCCAGGGCGACATCCCGTGCGCTCCTGTCCCGCTGGAGGGACAGCTCTCGTTATTACCCGGCATACGATGTAATCGCAGACTGGGTTTCAGCAGCCCTCAATATCAAGTCCCGCATTGAAGACTATTCGATCGAAGCTCTGGCCAATGTAGCCACCTTCCGGGAGGCGGAGCAGCGGATTATTATCGATCTGGTTGATGCCATACCGGAGGCGAGGCCTGCGGACCTGAACCGGTTTGCCAGGATAATCTCTGATCGTCTGGATGGTTACTGGGCCTCTCGGCACAAAGATGATGGTGTGCGCCGGAAGTTCCGAACCATCTATTCGGCGCTGTCTGCCGCTATTGATCTATTTGCTTTGCGCCAGGCGCACCCAGATGGCTTTCATTTCACGAGTGCGGAAGGCCTGTATAAAGCCTATGAAGCAGACTTGTACCAGTTTGATACAGAGTACCGCCACTACTGCGCGGCCTCTCACATGGCCCATGTAGAGATTCTCAAGGCACTGGATGATGCGGTTGAGCAATGTTACGCCTATTGGTATCTCGACCAGCTAGCCCGCAACTGGGGTGATCTGGTTGAAGGGGAGAGTCTGCTGGAGCACTGGACGCTTCGCGGCATACCCAATCAGCAGCGTTTCTATGATACTCAGGTGAGGCCTAAATTGGACGTCGCCCGTAACAAACGCCTGGTAGTGATCATCAGCGATGCTTTCCGTTATGAAGCGGCGGTAGAGCTGCGGGATCGCATCAATGTAAAGCGTTACAGTGAAGCAAAGCTGTCCAGCCAGTTGGGCGTGCTGCCAAGCTACACCACTCTAGGTATGGCTTCTTTACTGCCCCATCAGACCCTGGAATACCGTGAAGGGGTGAGCGATGACGTGTTTGTGGATGGCAAGTCCACTAAGGGCAGCGACAACCGAAACCGGGTTCTGGCCAGCTACAACGGCATGGCGGTGCAGGCGGAGACCGTTAAAGCCTGGAGCCGGGAAGAGGGCCGCGAAGCCCTGAAGGACCAGCAGCTGGTATATGTGTACCACAACGTGGTGGATGCTCGGGGCGATTCCGCCTCCACCGAATCCGAAACCTTCAACGCTGTGGAACACGCCATTGAAGAGCTGACGGAGCTGACCCGCAAGATCATGATGCACTTCAATACCAGCACAGTGTTGGTGACGGCAGACCACGGCTTCCTATTCCAACACAGCAAGCTGGAGGCGGCAGACAGAACCTCACTTGTGGACAAGCCAAGCAATGCGCTTAAGAGCAAAAAGCGTTACGTTATTGGGCACGATTTGCCGGATGCAAAAGATGCCTGGTGTGGCTCTACCAAGAATACCGCTGGCACGGCCTCGGATACCCGGTTCTGGGTGCCTAAAGGGGCTAACCGTTTCCACTTTGTGGGCGGTGCCCGCTTTGTGCACGGTGGTGCCATGCCCCAAGAAATTGTGGTGCCGGTGCTGACGGTGAAACAGCTGCGGGGTGAGAAGGCGGAGAGCCGGTCCACACGGAAGGTTGGCGTTATCTCGCCGAAGTCATCCCTTAAGATGGTTAATAATATCCAACGCTTTGACCTGATGCAGACTGAGGCTGTGACTGACCGAATACTGCCTGTGACTATTGCCGTTGCAATCTATGAGGGCACTGAGAAGGTCTCCAGCGAAGAGGTGGTGACTTTTGATAGTGCTTCCGACTCCATGACGGAGCGGGTCAAACAAGTGCGATTGTCGCTGTCCGGAACGGACTTTGACCGTAAGAGGGATTATTTCCTGGTAGTGAGAGACAAAGACCTCGCCACGGAAATTGAGCGCTACCGCGTTGTGATTGACCTGGCGTTTACAGACGACTTTTTCTGAGGTGACGGCCGTTTTGAGTTCCGCTACCCGAAGCACGATTAACCAGAGCACAGACACATGAACGATTTGGCCATGCAGGCAGACAAGGATCTGGACCAGGTAATCAACGAGCACTTTGCGGGTCGTGTGGTGCGCAAGGACCTGACCAAGCAGATCAAAGAAGGTGCGAACGTACCGGTGTATGTACTGGAGTACCTGCTGGGCATGTATTGCGCCTCGGATGACCCGGAAGTGATCGAAGTCGGGTTGCGAAATGTAAAAACCGTACTGTCTGAAAACTACGTTCGCCCGGATGAAGCGGAGAAGGTGAAATCCTTGGTTCGAGAGCGGGGCAGCTTCAAGGTGATCGACCGGGTTACTGTGCGACTGAACGAAAAAAAGGACTGTTACGAAGCGGCCTTTTCGAACCTGGGCATCAAGGATGCCGAGATTGGAGCCGGGATAGTTAAGGAGAATGAAAAACTTCTTGTCGGTGGTATCTGGGCAATCGCGACGCTTAGCTACTACTACGAAGAAGGGCAAAAAGGTTCGCCGTTCGGTGTAAGCACTCTCAAGCCCATCCAGATGCCCAATATGAACATGGCCGAACTTTTTGCTGGCCGTGCCGCGTTGACGGTGGATCAGTGGCGGGAGACGTTGATTCGTTCCATCGGTATGGAACCCGCTTCGCTGAATGAGACGGTGCAATGGCACCTCTTAGCGCGGATGATTCCGTTTGTTGAGAACAACTACAACGTCTGCGAGCTTGGCCCGAGAGGCACCGGTAAGAGTCATATTTACAAGGAGTGCTCGCCTAACAGTATCTTGGTCTCCGGCGGCCAGACCACAGTGGCGAACCTGTTTTACAACATGAGCAGCCGCAAAATTGGCTTGGTTGGAATGTGGGATCTGGTCGCTTTTGACGAGGTTGCAGGAATCAACTTCAAAGAAAAAGATGGCGTCCAGATCATGAAGGATTATATGGCGTCTGGGTCATTTTCTCGTGGCCGAGAGCAGATGGAAGCTAATGCTTCGATGGTGTTTGTAGGTAATATTAACCAGTCGGTTGAGTCCTTGGTGAAAACGAGTCATTTGTTAGCTCCATTTCCAGAGCAGATGATTGATGCTGCTTTCTTCGATCGTTTCCACGCCTACATTCCCGGTTGGGAAATCCCGAAGATGCGGCCTGAGTTTTTCACCAATCGCTACGGGCTGATCGTCGATTACCTTGCCGAGTTCTTCCGCGAAATGCGCAAGCGGAGCTTTGCCGACTCGCTGGACAAGTATTTCAAGCTGGGCAGCAATCTCAATCAGCGCGACGTGATTGCCGTACGCAAGACCGTCTCGGGCCTGCTGAAGCTGCTGTACCCGCATGGCGAGTTTGATAAAGAAGCTGTCCGGAAGTGTTTGGAATACAGCTTGGAAGTACGCCGGCGAGTGAAAGAACAGCTGAAGAAAATCGGCGGCATGGAATTTTACGACGTGCACTTCAGCTACATCGACAACGATCACCTGGAAGAGCACTTCGTAACGGTGAAAGAGCAGGGCGGTGGTAAGCTGATCCCGGAGGGGCCTTCCAAGCCAGGAGTAGTACATACTATCGGCATCAGCGCCAAGGGGGTTCCGACCCTCTACCGAATCGAGCTTCAAGTGACCAAGGGCAGCGGCAAATTGGCTACGTCTGGACAGGTCACCAATCCTGCGGCCAAAGAACAGGTTAAAATGGCCTTTGACTATTTCAAAGCCAATATCTCTCGCATTTCCGGCGCAACCAAGGTAATGGACCACGATTTCCATCTGCACGTGGTGGACCTGCAAAACGGCGGCCCCATCCAGTCACTCTCCATTCCCGGTCTGGTCGCCTTCGCCTCTGGCATTATGGGACGACCCACTCAGTCCCAATCAGTTGTATTGGGGGACATGAGCCTGGGTGGGAGCGTAAACGCCGTACAGAGCCTTGCCGAATGCTTACAGGTGGCCTTTGATGGTGGAGGTAAGCGCGTGTCACTCCCGATCACCAGTGCAGCGGATATCCCGACGGTGCCTGGGGAGCTGTTTACCAAGTTTCAGACGAGCTTCTATGCGGATCCTGTGGATGCGGTGTTTAAGGCGTTGGGTGTGGATTAAATTTTGGAAAACGGCGATTACCTCGACCTATTTATCGATATTCAAGGCCACGTACTCACTCTCGACCAGCTCGGAGCTTAGGAAGGGATCACCATTTAATCCCCATGGGCAACGAGCACTCCTGGAACACCTTGAATAGCTCCGGATGCTTCACATCAAGCATAAACAGTACATGGTCTGTGATGTACTGAGGAATCCCATGTAGCTCAGCGGCCAGCGCCCCGGCCATACAACAAATTGTATCAGCGTCAACCCCAAACCAAAGACATCGCCGCATGCAGTCTTCAAAGTCCTCTGACTCAAGCGCAAACAACAAGGCGTAGGGCAGAGTATCTTCTACCCGGTTGCTTGGGATAGCCTCATCCCTAACAAGCTCTGGCGGAATCATCAACATCTCAAGCTCATACGCCTCCTGACGAACCACTGACGCAATATTTGTATGCCTGGCACTGAAGATGCACCTTGCGAGACAAGCAGCTCCGACCATGGCCTTAGGTGTGTTGTGTGTGAGGTTGGCAAGAGTAATCGCCCCGTCATAAAACTCATCACTGCGACCGCACTCATGCCAGTGCATATAAGCATAGGGGCTGATCCGCATAGCAGCACCATTTCCCTCGCTCTTCCGCGCTGGACAGTTGTCATCAATGGTCCACAACCAGTGCCCTTCAGAGTAGCCCGCGTCCGGGTAATTCCAGGTATACTCTCTTAACGTTTCAGCGCCAGGCTTCTTGTTACACAGTAGATCAGCAGTGGCAATCGTGAGCACCGTGTCGTCTGTGAAGAAGTTTTCTCGGGTGATCAGGTTTGGGATATGGACCTGTGTTGGGCGGCGGGGCCGGTAGTTCGTTTTCTCGTAAATGGAACCGATGAAATCACCGACGATAGCTCCGAGCATCAGGCCACCACTTGCTGAAAGAGAACCGCATATGATAGCGACGGATCGCCGCATTGTCAAAAATAAGATCGGTAATAACTACTGGTATACGATATAATAAAAGAAAAACAAACAGATTTACTTTGCCCTTTCAGAGGTGCAGGAATACTTCGGTGAGCGCGGAATCCTCCACGGATCTACTCGGGCTGACTTCGACATTCTTCACTCCCGCACAGCGCACCAGATCGAATCCTACCTACGTGCTGCAGGCCTAATAATCCCCTCTTTTGATGTGAACGCACTGACGATTCTCAAGGGTCTGGCATCATGCAAGCAACGATTATCAATAGCATTGATTCGTAGTCATTGGCTAATTCTCTGGAAGAATCGGAAGGAAATAATATGATTACGCATTATATCAAAGCCAACGCGTCAGAACTCAGGTCGATGCTTTCGCAGTAACAATAATGGTACCGAAATTATGTTGATATCTGCTGCAGTTAATAAATAGTATCACTGTCGAGGTTGCGTAAAATTTTATTTGGGTTAGGTTTGAATAAACAAACAAAAAGGAGTGTTTCATGCCGGTCATTGTTTTAGTAATCTTTGCATTGAACAAGATTTTTATAATTCTTTTTTTAAAAGATTTTGGATATTCCTCGATCAGCTTATTTTCAGAATACAATATGGATCTGCTTTCCAATGCGAGCTATATGTTTATTGAGATTCTTGAATACGATATGCTCATAACTTTAATAATGGCAGTGCCAGTTGGATTATTTCTAAAAAATCGCGGCGTGGCAGTCTAAAGAGGATCCACACTTTCAGTATATCTTTGTTTTTTTCTTTAAGGTAATTACAAAAAAGTATCAAATCTGTGGATCCTTAGTTTTTCGTTCACTTGTATTTCTTAGCCAGTTTTATTGCTCTCCTCCGCTCAGGATGTATTAATGGGGCACTGGCTAAGAAATACAAATTTAACCATTAGAAGGTTAACTTATATAATAAAAAGAAAATCAACGTGCAAGTTAAACCTTTCGAGAAACCAAACTGGTCAACTAAACCAGAGCTTATATATTCATTTCTTACTGACACTATGCAAGCGTCAGGCGGCGCTGAACAGCGCGTGGCTCTTCGTCAATATCCCCGCGTACAAAATAGCTTAATGTATACGCTCCAGGGCGTCGAGCTGTGGCAGTTCAAGAACAAAATATCAGGCTGGGGTAAAGACGAATACGTACTACCTGACGAGAATTGGTTTCTGTCACCCACTGATGCCGAGCAGAAGATTGAAGCCTGGAGAATCTTCTATAATCAAGTCAGGCCCATTCGGGATTGGAGTGGTCCACGCGTTCTGACTACGCCAGGAATCACACGGTTTCCCGACGAAAACAGCAACCACATGAGTGCAGTGCAGCCGTCGAGATCACAACATGCCTGGTGTCATCCAAGACTCGCTGGTTGCAGACTATCTCGCGACTGGGGTTGAGTACAAGATTACAATGTATGACGGGGCAGGGACCTACCTGACAGCTTCAGAGATTAACGGTAATGATTGGTACTTTACTGCAGAGACGAGTATTCATCCGACCGGGGGGCGGTACAGTGAACTCAGGTTTGAGATTCAGGCATTGTTGAATAGTAATTACTTCAGCAAGCAGACAGCTTCGATCACGGTTTACAGGTAAGACAAAGCCCCTGGGGAGGGGCTAGCCCGGATTTCTCATAGGCCCCCAGCAAGTCTCGCAGGCTGGGCGGGTTGCCACCATCACCGCTCATTTGCGGCCATGATTGCTTAATAATCGATCAATTCCTGTCGTCCGGACACACTGCC
>Ga0307976_1000321_pt1 | contig 28389 bp, 25 predicted proteins | sample OrgLakmetagen919_FD_201836 | JGI IMG/M metagenome (GOLD analysis project Ga0307976, IMG submission 201836) | Saline water microbial communities from Organic Lake, Antarctica - #919 | ecosystem: Environmental > Aquatic > Non-marine Saline and Alkaline > Saline | place: Antarctica: Organic Lake... | reverse complement strand
GTCCTGGCCGAGACCACGTCGCTCCTGGTGCTATCAAAAAAGCTGGAAGCCTTGTATGGGACCGATCAGGACAACGAGGACGATTGACCTCCCTGGATGACCGTACAAGGCTGTTGCAGTACTTTGGTGAGGCGGTGACCACCGGGGCTTCGCGCTATCAGGCCCTGTGTGTCAACCTGAATCCATACACTTGCTCTATGAGTTAACACAGATTTCAGGGCGCGGATTGAGGAGCCAACCCTGTGTGAGAAGATGAGTTTGGTCTAAACCGAACATTTACTAGCTCTGACCTGCTTCCTGATCTCCAAATCACTGTGGGCCTCACCCATCATTGCCGCCCACCTAGTGCGTTCAGGGCATTATTCCTTAACTGGGCTGGTCACATTTATTTAACCACTTCAGTTCAGTATGCGGGGGCTTGCTACGGCGAAAGGCGAATGGGATCTGGTCTGTCTTGCATTGAACCTGAGGCGTATAGGGCTTCTGGTGCGCTTCGACTAAAAGCCTGGGGGTTCCTCTCGGCGCTTAATCAAGTCTAGATGAGGCCAGGGCTATCAGTGCAAGCGCTCCATTGGCCATATTTTGAAGCGAAACGTATCATCAAAGGCCGCCGCTCTGAAATAAGCTGGCCTGAAGCGGCGGAGTGGGCTTGGAAAGCCGGCCAGAAAACTTCTACCGCGCAGACGCCTAGGGGCCCTCGGAAAGGTCATCGTCGTCCGAAGCTTTTTTAGCTACGAAGTTATGCAATAGAGTGTTAGATTCGATGATAGATTCGGCAACTTCCGCTATCGTTTTTCGGTAGGTCATCGCTTGCTGGCGTATCGCTCTGTAAGCCTGATCTTCGTTAATGTCGTGAATTTTCATGAGGACTAATTTGGCCTCATTCATCTTGTGGCTGTTTTCTACTTTACTCTTGAGCTTAGCAATAATTTTTTCGTTTCTTTTGCTTTGCTGCCAGTTTCTTCGAGCAACGATGATGCTGCTAAGCACACCATAAGGTCGAACGGGCTTAGCCAGAACACTATCGACTTCAAGGTCAATTAGATTCTGCAATACTGAGGGACTCTCGTAACCCGCCATGCCAATCAGGGTGGGACGGTCTGCGGTAAGTTTCAGGTAATTGGTAATACCATCATATGGCTTTTCCCGCACTTCAATAAACGTCAAATCGGCCGTGTCTGAAGGGCAGCTGGGTGGGGGCCAAATAGCATTCGCACGACATCCAATACGATTTAGCTGCTGAAGGAGTTCCTCGGCGTCACCATCTTTGGGATGAAGGACAAGAACATTCAGCCCACGCAATTGCCGTATGATGTCGTCGTGTTCCATTAATTCGTCCCAATAGGCGCATTTGCCCAATCATTCAGGGTTGGCACCGCCAGATATGGGTCCGGTTTAATTGCCCTGACGGCCTCCCGTTCAACGCGATACTCTCCGTCCGTCCCTAGTCTCGCTATTCGCGACTGCAGATAGGTGTGATTGTTGTCCGAATCAACCTTAATGCGCCCTTGAGGGGCCTCAAACTCTGCGCCTCGCAAGACAGCTCTCAATTGATCCGCCCCAGTTGACCCTGTTAGACGCAATGCATTGGCGAAGAGGTGCACCTGTGAGTATGCCGCTTCGCAGCAACTGGTCACGTCCTCAACGCTGCCAAACTTCTGCGCATACTTACCTAGAAAGCGAGCATTCTCCTCCGTTTCTATGTTCCGGAAGTAAGGTGCCGCGGTAATGTGACCGGCGGCTGCACCACGGCCCATGATTGCCACTTCAGCTTCATTAGTTGTTAGGCTGGCAATCGGCAACTTGAAACCATCACCGCCACTCTCATGATAAGCAGTATAAAAATTAACGGTTCCCATTCCAACTACCGTTGAAAAAATTACGTCCGGGGAAACTCTCCTGATATCTTCAAGAATCCATTCGAAATCCTCACGTCGGGCGTCCAGACTTAAATAATTTTCCCCTACCACCTTGCCACCACCTTGGCGGACGATATTGCGCATTACTCGATTGGATTCCCGAGGATAAATATAATCCGAGCCCACGAAATAGAAACGTGAACCAAAATTCTCCAAAAGGTAAATAGCTAAAGGCAGGCTGTTCTGATTGGGGGCGGCACCACCGTATATAACATTGGGGGAGTACTCAAAGCCCTCATAAAGCGTTGGATAAAAAAGAAAGCCGTTCTGTCGCTCGATGACGGGGAGAACCTCCTTGCGAGAAGAAGACATATAACACCCAAAAATAACGTTCAAATCCGGATTAGCTAACATTTCCTCGGCATAAATCCGGTATTGTTTAACGTCTGAAACTGGATCAAGTATTACAGGTGATATGTCCCGGCCCTCTATACCGCCGGCTTCATTAATCTCTTCTATGGCAAGCAACGTTCCTTTCAACTGTGACTTCTCAATAATAGATGTCACGCCAGTTTGAGAAAACAGGACACCGACAGTCCAAGGCTTATCCGAAGAAGTTAGTGTCATATAGTTTTGTCCTACGTTTTGGCTTTAATACTCAGTATCAAACGATATTCAATTATTTTTTGATATTTCTTGCTCAAATACAATATTGTTCTTTTGAAGCAACATGGTGAAAGTCGTTTTCGATTTCCAGCTATCACGCCCGGGCATGAATTGGGTTAAGAGATGCTCCGCAAATGGTACTTCTACCTCTGAACGTATAGTCCTGCGCAGAGCGCGGGCCCCGTATTGTCGATCGAAACCGTGGGTGGCTAGATAACGTACAACCTCTTCTGTCAGTTCCAAGTGGCAGTTATGCTTTCTTAAACGGCGGTTAAGCCTCTCTATCTCAAGCCCGACAAGTTCTTCGACTATCTCACTTTCTATCCAGTTGAACACAGTGACATTGTCGATTCTGTTCACGAATTCTGGTGAAAAGTGAGAATTGAGCTTTTCCTGTAACTTAGTGTCGAGTCGTTTTTTTCTACCAGTACGGGTTCTTGGCCAAAGAGCCTGCCAACCCGAAGGTCTCTCGTGTTTCTGTATTTCACGGGCACCTAAATTGCTGGTCATGAATACCAAAGTGTTCCTGAAACTATAGGTTCGCTCTCCAGATGCAACGGTCAACTGGCCATTATCGAAGACGTTTAGCAGCGCCTGTACCACCTGCGGGCTTGCTTTTTCAATTTCGTCAAAAAGTACAATGCCGGGTTTGCCAAGCGTACCCTCGATCAGTTCCTGATCCAGTATGGTATTCCCTTCCTTGGCACCGACATACCCAGGAGGCGCGCCAGTTAAAGCTGCAGCATAGTGCTCTTGTGACAGGGTATTCATATCGACTCGGCAATAGGCGTCGGCATCACCGTGGAGCCCGCGCGCCAGAGCTCTTATGGTTTCAGTTTTGCCAACCCCGGTAGGCCCAAGGAAAAGGGCCGTAAAGGGCGGCCGCCTCGGGTCAGCAATATCTGCTCGCACCACTTTTAGCATATTTTCAATTGCGTCAAGTGCTTGAGCCTGGCCTCGGACTTCATGTCGAACTACTTCCATGACCGAACCGATATCAAATCGGTAGCGTGTGGTAATGCCTGGTTCAGCGAGTTTTTCAGCTGACGCACGTGGCTCCTGACTCTCGGCTGCCATTGCCTCACTATCAGCATTTTTTCGCTCGACCGAATCAAGCATGTCATTGAGAAATGGCATAGATAGCCCCCCAAGAATCAAACGCCGGGCGGCGTTTGCAACGCCCGGGACCATAGTACCTATTACGATCTGTTCAACGAAATAACAGGCGGCTTCCGCTTAGCTTCCCGCTTCTTTCTCCTTGGCCTCGTACGGCAAGTTGCCTACCGGGCATTGGGCGACCCCAGAAGTGCTGCGAGTGATCTCCTCAACATTCTCCTGAGCCTTTTTCGCATCAGTCACCCAAGTCTTATAGAACTCGAACGGGCACTCAGCCAGCCCCTTCTCACCATCACCACTGGCCTGCATCCCGGTATAGCCTCGATGCAGCAACTTGAATAGATGGTTCTGCGACTGATCATTCTTGCGTGCATCTCGAATCTGCGAAACGGACAGTTGAGCGTACTGTATACCCATATCCTCCTCACCACATTCACCGAGGGTACGGCCATCGAAGCCGATCACGGCTGAATGCCCGAAGTAGCTATACACCCCGTCAAATCCAGATGCGTTGGCAACGGCTACATAGCAGTTGTTAGCCCATGCCATGGTCTTTGACATCATCACCTGTTGTTCTTTCGCGGGATACATATAGCCCTGACAGCGGCAAATCAGCTCTGCGCCCTTCATAGCGCAGTCCCGCCAGATTTCCGGATAGTTGCCGTCATCGCAGATAATCAGGCTGATTTTCATACCCTTGGGACCTTCGCTCACGTAAGTCTGATCACCGGGATACCAGCCCTCAATGGGAACCCAAGGTATAACCTTCCGGTACTTCTGAACAATTTCGCCCTTGTTGTTCATCAAAATAAGAGTGTTATACGGATTTTTTTTCGGATGCTCCTCATGACGTTCCCCGGTGAGGGAAAACACGCCCCAAGTATTTGCTTTCCTGCAAGCCTGGGCAAATATCTCTGTTTCATCGCCGGGAATCGTCGTGGCCGTTGCCATCATCTCATCCGGATCGTACATAATGCCGTGCGTGCTATACTCTGGAAAAATCACCAGATCCATACCCGGCAATCCCTTCTTCATGCCAACGACCATGTCGGCAATATTCTGGGCATTTTCCAACACCTGTGCTTTGGTATGCAGGCGAGGCATCTTATAATTAACAACCGCTACGCCAACGGTGTCGTCGCTGCTTGAAATGTCACCATGTCGCATTGCAATACTCCTTCGGATCGTTGAAAGAAAACGAGAGGACAGTGTATGTCCCGATGGGATAGCTTCGAGCCACCCCCTTAAATAGCGAGATACTGATCAATGACCTCACTGGTCAGCTCCTCACCCCGGCCTCGCAACGCCACCCGCCCTTTGTCTAAAAGCACAAAGGAATCTGCAGCCTGACGCACGAATCTGGTGTTTTGCTCGACAATTACAATAGTCAAGCCCATATCACGGTTGAGCTTTCGGATAACTTCCTCAATTTGTTGCACTATATTTGGCTGAATACCTTCGGTAGGTTCATCTAAGATGAGGACCTTGGGGTTCATCGCCAAAGCCCGACCAATAGCCAGCTGCTGTTGCTGGCCGCCTGAAAGATCACCGCCAAGGCGGTCAATAAAATCTGACAAAATAGGAAACAGCTCGAAGATATGTTCAGGAATGGATCGAGACTTGTCAGCCCGAGGGAACATGCCCATCAGTAGGTTTTCCCTCACTGTAAAGCGCGGGATCACTTCCCTTCCCTGGGGGATATAGGCAATACCGGTCGCAGCTCTCTCGGGCGTCGACATGTTCAACAGATTTGCGCCCTGAAACGAAAGCGTGCCATTCGCTCTGTCGGTAAGCCCCATGATGGTGCGAAGTAATGTTGTTTTACCCACGCCATTTCGACCGACAATGCCAAGAAAACCGCCATCCTCAATCTGGAAATCAATATCCTGCAAAATGGGACTTTTCCCGTAAAAAGAGTACAGACCTTTCGCTTCAAGCATCATCGTCTCCAGTATCAGCAAGATACGCTTCCCGCACGGCAGCATTAGTCTCAATCTCAGTTATGCTGCCTTCGGCCAGTAACGAACCACCGTCCATCACCGTAACGATTTCGGCGATATCTCGAACAAATGCCATGTCGTGCTCTACTACGATCATGGTGTGTTCACCCTGCAATTCCCTGAACAGTGAAGCTGTCTGTTTGGTTTCCTGTACGGTCATACCCGCGGTTGGCTCATCCATCAGGATTACGCGGCAGTCCTGCATCAGCAACATGGCAATTTCCAACCATTGGGTTTGGCCGTGAGAAAGATTTTCTGCCTTGGTGTATATTTCATCCTCCAAACCAACCAAGGAAAGCACCTCCCGGATTCGACCCCGGACAGGGGTTCGAAAAATACGCATTGTGCTGAATACTCCGGGAAAGGCTGAACGACCTATTTCCAGGTTTTCAATAACGCTCAGATCCTTAAATACCGTCGGCGTTTGGAACTTTCGCCCAACTCCGGCCCGAGCCCGCTTGAATTCCGGCAAGTGGGTAATATCCTGATTGCCAAGTAGAACCCGCCCAGAGGTAGGTGATGTTTTGCCGCAAATCAGATCTAGTGTGGTTGATTTACCTGCCCCATTCGGACCAAGAAGACAGCGCAACTCCCCATCGCGTATGTGCAGGTCGAGCTCATTGACCGCCACAAGTCCGCCAAATTTCACAGTCAGTTTTTCTAGTGTCAAAGCAGCCATTATTTACCCTCCCGCTGGCTAGCAGCGGTTTCAGAGCGATGCTTATCCAACAACGTATTCACTCGGGAGAGGGGGCTTGCCATAAAGTGGGATTCCAGCTTTATTCGTAAATCCATAACGAGGCCGAAAAGACCGCGAGGTAGAAACAGCACAACCACAATGAAAATCACGCCCAAAATCAAGGTCCACTGATCAAAAAACAGGTCTGACAGCCGGCCTTCAGCCATATTGACGCCGATGCCTCCCAGAGTTGCTGCCACAATGGATTCACGTCCACCAACCGCAGCCCAAATCACAAATGCGAGACTGAGAGATAGCCCCATATAAGTGGGAGAAGCGAATCCTAGAATCATTGCGTAGAGCATTCCCGCTATTCCGGCAATTCCGGCAGAGGTTGCGAAAGCCACGATTTCATAGGTTGAAACGTCGTAGCCAAAAAAACGAGTTCGTTCCGGATCAGCCCTTATTGCACGCAGTACAAGTCCAGCCTTGCTGCGCAAGAAGAGCAACCCAAGCGTAAGGACGACCAGCAGACAGCCAGCGACCATGTAATAAAAGGCCAGGCTATATACATCTACCGACCAACCAAATAGCTCCAGGGCTGCCAGCCCCGTAAGCCCATTTTGACCACCAGTGAAACGCTGCTCACTAATTATCCAGAGTTGGACAGCAAGCATGAGAGACAAGGTAATAATCGCGACAAATACGCCGGTGATCCGGCCGCGGAACATGAAGCCGCCAATCAAACTTGCCATTGCAACAGGAATCAAAATGCCAGCCGCCAGAGTGAACGAAACTGATTGGAACGGCTCCCAAAACCAGGGCAACTCCTCCATATTCGTCCACCCCATAAAATCTGGCATGCCTCCAGCCTGCGCTTCACTGGCTTTAAGTTTTAAATGCATCGCCATAATGTAACTGCCGATGCCGAAGGTCAGTGCTTGGCCCAAGTTGAGAATACCCGCAGTGCCCCAAGACAAGGCGACAGCTGCTGCCGCCATACCCAAAACGAGATAGCGAGCGTAAACATTTAGGTCGTAACCGCTATAATTTGCCAACCAAGGTATAATCAGCACAACAAATACTGCAAACAGCGCATAACCAATACAATCTATAGCGAAGCCTTTGTTCATAAAAAATTTTCCTTAGCGCCGGACTTTATCGGGAAAGAGTCCCTGCGGACGAAAACGAATCAGAACTATAACGCCCAACAGAATCAGGATGCGTGCCGTGGTTTCACTCAAGAGATAGGACAGCCACGCCGTTGCCTCCCCAATCATGAGTGCTGCCGCCGCAGTCCCGACGATACTGCCTACACCGCCAACGATCACCACTAGAAATGCATCTACCACAACCCCGGTGCCCATGGTCGGAGTAACACTGACCATTGGTGTTATCAGCGCGCCAGCGATTGCTGCGAGTCCAGCGCCATATGCAAATGTCACGGCATACACACGGTTTGCGCTGACGCCGTAGCATTCAGAAATCTCTTTGTTCTGGATAACCGCGCGAAGCTTGGTGCCAAATTCTGTGCGAAACAGCAGAAACCACGTAACCGCGAGAGTGAGCAGTGCGAAACCAATGATAAACAGCCGGTAGTAAGACAGGTGGACACCGGCAAGTATGAGATTTCCGTCCAGAAACTCAGGCCGTGCGACGTAGCGTGAATCTGACCCGAAAAGTCCTCGGACTAGCTGTTCAAGTACGATACCAATCCCCCAGGTTGCCAAGATTGTATCCAACGGGCGTGTGTAGAGCCTTTGAATAATCGTTCGCTCTACCGCGAGACCCACCAAGGCGCCCGCTATGAAAATCAGCGGTAATCCTACAATAACGCCGATACCAAACTGGCTTTGCAGAAACCAGGCTACATAGGCACCTATCATCACGAATTGACCGTGGGCTAAGTTAATTACACCCATGGTGCCGTATATGATGGCTAACCCTAACGCGACCATTAGCAGGATTGAGGTCAGGCTAAGACCGATGAATACCTCATTAAGCCACGAATGCATCGAGTGCTCCTATTCACGGTAACCATTTAAAGACTGGCTCCCTCTATGAGGGAGCTGCTTAGATCAGTTTCTTGTTAAATGGATAGGTCGCCTCAGCTTTTCTGAAGGCCTTCAGCTGTGCACTCTTGGCCTTCGTACGCCCAGTATGGCTCTGGCGCCATGCTGCTCTTGGAATCTACCAACACTTTAGCTTGGCCATCTGCTTGCCACTGACCAATCTTGGGCCATAGATATGTGTGCAGATTATCAGCAATCTCTATCTCACCCTGAGGGGCCATGAAACGCAGTCCGACTGCAGCATCCCTGATAGCTGACGGCGTCAGTTGGCCAGAGCCAAGTGCTTCGACTGCAGCTTTGAACAGATAAACTTGGTAGTAAGCTGCTTCACTCACAAAGTGTGTTACCTGGTCCTGGCCATATCTCTTCAAATAGGCTTCCACAAACTTCTCGTTCTCTGCCGATTGATGCCCCATGAAATAAGGTGCCGATGAGAAATGACCGGCAGCAGCTTCACCACCAATCGCTTTAACTTCAATTTCTGATCGGGTAAGGCTGGCAACTGGCATCGTTTTTGGGTCCAAACCTGCATTGTGATATTCCCGTTGGAAAGCCACGTCGGAGTCGCCCACTAAAGTGCAGAAAATCACATCCGGCTTATCGCGCCGGAGTTGGCTGACAATGGAGCTAAAGCTGTCATGCCCCATAGGCACATATTCTTCGTTAACAACTTCGCCACCGATACCTTTGAGGATTTTCCTGGCAACGTTATTTTCCTCTCGCGGGTACACGTAATTGTTGCCAAGCAAATAAAACCGGCCACCGAATTTTTCTTTCAGCCAGGGCACGAAATTCTGCTGTTGTTGATTGGGAACCGCACCGCCATACATCACATTGCGAGAACATTCACGTCCTTCATAAAGCGTTGGATACCAGTAAAGATTGTTCTGCCCTTCCACAATTGGAAGCACCGCCTGACGGCTGGAGGACGTATAAGAACCAAATATGGAAACAACTTTATCCCTTCGCACCAGTCGGTTGGCACGATCAGCGAAGGTCGCTGGATCCGAAGCCGGATCTTCGACAAATGGACGAATCTTGCGACCGTTAATGCCGCCGTTGTCGTTGATTTCCTCGATCGCCATCATGCAAGCGTCATGAAGCGTGCTTTCAACCACCGCTACCGCTCCAGTCTTCGAGAATAAAACTCCGACCGGTATGTCACTTCCTGCCGCCCACGCGGCGTTACGGCCTGTCCAAATACCGGGAAATCCTCCAAGTCCCGTGGCGCCAGCCACGCCAGCGAGGGCAACTCCTTTTAACAAATCACGTCGTTTCATCACAAAACCCTCCAGTGCTATGTTGCTGTGAAGTCACCCTACCGGTGGCCTCCAGTTTTTTTGCACAAAAAAAAGCCCCGCGCACTAAACCTTTCGGTTTCAGCATGCGGGGCTTCTATGCCCGTTGTATTGTTTTGGCCCAAGTCCACATTGACTTCGGCTAATGTCATTATTAATAAAGCCGAAGAATTACCATTCGTCAAATTTAAAACTATCCGCTTCGGCTTTGCGAAACGAATAGGCAAAATTGTGGGCTACCACAATAGCTCGGTCTCGAGAGAGGTCAGGCGCAATCTGGCGACGGATGCGGACTACAAACCTGAAAAGGCTCAGGCCTGCTTCCTCCTCTCCAAATCACTGTCGGCCTCACCCATCATTGCCGCCCACCTAGAACGTTCAGGGCATTACTCCTTAACTGGACTGGTCACATCTATTTAACCACCTCATACTGAATGATAACGATTAGACTCTGTCGAATTATCCGTAAGCGTAATCAGCACTTAGAAGGAGCTAGCATGCCCACCTTTAAGAATGACCCTACCATGCCCACTCCAAGCTTTCCCGGTAGCCACATGGTAGTCGATGACCACTATGTGTTTATTTCAGGGCTAACCGTCGTTGATTTTTCCAACGGCCATGCCGCACTGGGAGACATCAAAGAAGAGACGCGTTTTATCATGCAAGCACTGTCACGCATGCTCGAGATGGAAGGTGGCAGCTTAGCGGATATAGTGCGGGTGGATATCCACCTCACGGATTTACACGCCATCGAAGACATGGACACTGTCTATGCCGAGTATTTTGAATCCGGTCGCTACCCTGCCCGCACTTGCACTGAATCGCCTCACATCTGTGGCGGCAGCAATGTTGAAATTACCGTGATGGCTAAACGCCAGCCTCACTTAACGCAATGACCGCATCGATATCTATGTGGGCCTCCAGTGTAGTGGTCAACTAATCCGGAACTATGATTGAAGTGGGAGGCCTTGCCAGTAACCCGGAGACCGATCACGCTGATTGAGATCAACGAGGCGGCCTGCCCTCTAAAAAGAGGAGCGGACAAGACAACCAAGGCCAGTGTTATCGCTGCCTGATGCTAACAATGAGGTTGCCATGAAACCCAGATTCAGTCTGGTGGGCCGTTACACTTTTCTCTCCCTGACGCTGATGGTTGGTTCAGTTGCGGTGCTCAGCGCACTGTACGCCGCAGTCTCGGACTTGCTGACTGAACGTCTCACCGGAGAGCGCCTTGAGGCCCAGGTCGCAGGCAACGCCAATCGTCTGACCAATTTTATCGAGAACCGGATCTATCAGCTTGAAACTCTGTCTACCCACCCCTCTACCCCCTTGTATCTTTCATACAACGATGCGGTGCCCGAGGGTGTCAAAGAGCTGGTAAGGGTGGAGGCAGATTCACCGGACCTCTACGGCATTCTGTTTTTCGACGGCAATGAGGAGCTGGCCGACATCATTCCGGGTCAGGCCGCTTCCGGCAGCCCCTACTGGAACCGTGAGAGCTGGTCGTTGAAGGGCCTGCCAACCGTCACTTTTGGCAACAGTGAGATCATCGGTCCCCACCTGCCCGCCGGCGACGGCCCCGCTTGGCTGTTAATCCGTCAACCATTACGGAACAATGCGGATCAGGCCATTGAGGGCTTTATTGGCCTGCATGTGCGGTTAGCGTCGCTCTCCGAATTGATGCGCACCGAAAACCTGGCCGGCGTTCTGAAATCCTTTTTACGCACCCCCTCAGGCGACCTGCTCGATGCCACGGGCAACCTGCAGAAAAACGTGCCGGAGACCCTGCGTACCGGGCCGGAAGTGCTGCCCGGCTGGCGTATTGATTACGTGGTTTCCGCGACTAACATCCTGAGCCCATTGCGGGATGCCCGGATCGGACTCTACGCTTTGGCCAGCGTAATGGTCCTGGGCACGGTGGCCTTATTCTGGGCACTGGCGAGGAGTCTGCGTCAGCGGGTTGCCCGGCTGACCCAAGGCGCCGAAGCCTTTGCCTCCGGTGATTTGAAATTTCGCCTGCAGGCACCAAAGAATGATAAGGACGAGATCGATGTGCTGGCGCATGCCTTCAACGCCATGGCAGATCGCATGCAAGACATGATCCAGCGGACGGTTCAGACCGAAAAACTGGCAGTGCTGGGGGAATTTGCCACCGGGGTCGCCCATGAAGTGCGCAATCCGCTGGCCACCATCAAGTTGACAGTGCAGGCACTGGAGAAAGGCGAAACCGATGACCAGCGACGGGGCCTGCTGATCTACGTGGAGGATGAAATCGATCGGCTCAATCGCGTGGTCGGTAACTTGCTCGATTACGCCCGCCCAGTCGCCGGGGTACCTCAGCAAGTCGATATCAGACGAATATTCCGCCATGCCTCCGTGCTCACCTCCGGGCTGGCAGACACTCACCAGGTGACGGTCAGCGCCAGCGGTGATCCACGGCAGTCCGTGTACGCCAGTCCGGATCAGGTTATCCAGTGCCTGGTAAACCTGGTGGCCAATGCTATTCAGGCCTGCGAACCGGGCGGCGTGGTTCAGCTACGGGCGTTCCGCAACGGCGACCGGGTCACCGTAGATATCACCGACAATGGCTGCGGCATGCACGCAAGCGTCCTGAAACGGATCACGGAACCCTTCTTCACCACCCGCCAAGAAGGCACCGGCCTTGGGCTGAGCATCACGCACCAGTTGATCGAACTCAACGAGGGTGACTTGCTCATCCAGAGCATCGAGGGCGAGGGCACCACGGTTTCCGTCACCCTGCCGGCGGCAAATAGTGATAACCTTTTAATACCGCAAAAAACACAAAAACAACAACCTACTGACAGCCAACATGCACTCAAAGATCCTGATCGTTGATGACGAAAAAAGCTTTGTCCGCTCACTCACCTTCGCCCTGAACCAGGCCGGGTTTCACAGCCAGTGCGCCTATACGGGTGAAGCGGGTCTGGCTGCTCTGGAAGACAATCTGCCGGACGTGATGCTGCTTGATTTGCGGTTGCCCGGAATGAGCGGCATGGATGTGCTGTTCGAAGCCGCCCGACGGTATCCCGAACTACCCGTGGTCATGATATCTGCCCATGGCGATACCCGGGCGGCGGTACAGGCGGTTAAGGCCGGCGCGACCGACTACCTCACCAAACCCTTTGCCCTTGACGAATTGCTGCACCTGATCGGCAACATCACCGAGCGCACCCGCATGCAGGAAGAGCTCACCTACCATCGCACCCGGGGGGCCACTTCATCCGGTCTGGTAGGCTCCAGTGAGCCCATGGCGCATCTTTGGCAAACCCTTCAGCGCGTGGCCGGCAGCAGCACGGGCAGAATTCTTTTGCTGGGTGAGTCAGGAACCGGCAAGGCCGTCGTGGCCCGCGCCATTCATGAGCAAAGCGCGCGATCCTCCGAGGCGTTTGTCGAGATCAACTGCGCCGCCTTGCCGGAACAACTCATTGAAGTGGAACTGTTTGGCGCCGAAAAAGGGGCCTACACCGGCGCCCACCAAAAGCGTTCTGGTCTGGTGGCTTTGGCCCACCACGGCACCCTGTTTCTGGATGAAATCGGCGAACTGCCCCTCGCCCTGCAAGCCAAGTTTCTGCATTTTCTGGAAAACGGTGACTATCGGCCGGTCGGCGGCGGCAGCAACCATACTGCGGATGTGCGGGTAATTGCAGCCACCAATCGCTCCCTGGAAGAGGCAGTCCGCCTGGGCCATTTCCGGGATGATCTCTATTTCCGGCTCAATGTCATTGAAATGACGATCCCGCCCCTGCGTAAGCGAGACGATGACCTTCGCGAACTATTGGATGCCTTCATTGATTCACAGGCCCGGGAAGAAAGTTGTCGTCCCATCACGATCCCCCAGGGAACTCTGGAATTACTGTTGGCCTACAGCTGGCCGGGCAATGTTCGAGAGTTACGCAATCTGGTGGAACGCCTAACTATTCTCTACCCCGGCCAGTTGATCCGAAGGCAGCACCTACCCGCCGAATTCCACGCGGTCAGCGTGCCTCAGGGGGACAATGACCAGTCGACGGCATCCTCTCTTAACCATCACCTGAAGTGTGCCGAGCGTCAACTGGTGCTGAAGGCGCTGGAAAAAACCGGCGGCCGCAAGGGTCAGGCCGCCGAACAGCTGGGACTTTCCCGGCATGCCTTCAAACGCCGCCTGCAACGTTTGGGGATCACCTGAGCAATTGAGCGCAAATCGCTCTCATCGACCGCTCGCTCTGAGCGCTTTGCGCTCACAATGTCGCCTAGTGTCGAGATAGGCCAGTCTCATTCGACTTGCGCCCCGCCTAAAAGCGCCCTTTACCTACATTGGCATCCGTTTTGCGCTGTGTCCTGCCAGTTGGTTAACAATAAAAACACCTAACCACACGCCGGATACCATCGGCTGGGGAGACTGACTTGTCGGAACTGCTGGCCTGCATGCGCCAAGCGTTGATCATTCTATGCACAACCTCCTGCCTGGGCGGCCTGCCGATCTATTCCAGTGTCGCGGCCGTTATGCTGCTCGGCGCGAGTTCGGGTCACGCCACGATCCCGGCACCGATCACACCATTGGTGGGACGGGTCGAACTCGGCGCCCCTAAAGAGACCGCCGACGCTACCGTCGCCTGCATGTACCCGATGACCGGTCGCTCCGCCAGTTATGGCCGGGACAGCATCGTCGGCATCAAACTCGCCCTTGAAGAACTCGCCGCTGATCCTGACTCGCCCAGGTTGCGGGTGATCGTGGACGACTCCCGCTCCAAGTCCTCCTTTGCCGTTCGCATGGCGGAAGACTTTATCCGCCAGGATCATGCCGACATCCTCTGCGGCATGGTGAGTTCGGGTGTGGGTATGGCGGTCAGCCGTCTGGCAAAAGAGCGAAAAATCATTTTGATCGGCACCGATCACGCCTCCTCGAGGGCCACCCTCGAGGAGGGCCATGAATACTACTTCAGGGTCTCCAGCGATACTTGGTATTCCCATGCCGCGGGCGCTCGTTACCTGAAAGAACTGCGGCAGAAAAACGGTTGGAATAAACTGGCCTTCCTCGGACCCGACTATGAGTATGGCCGGGTCGCTTGGCGCGACCTACAGCAAGCACTGGGGCTGCTCGGGGTGGACTATGAGGTGACGGGTACATACTGGCCCAAGCTCTATGAGCCGGACTACTCACTTTACATCCAGGCATTACTTGAGTCGCCACCGGACGTGCTGGTCGTGTCTCTGTGGGGTGGTGACTTTACAGCTTTCATCGACCAGGCTCGCACCACCCGCTTGTTCCAGCAGATGCGCGTGGCCAACCTGGATGCGGGCGGTGGCTACGAAACCCTCGTCAGTCTGGGCCCGAAGGCCCCGGAAGGGCTTATTTTGTCCGCCCGACATCATGTGAACTGGCCCGACACCGATCTTAACCGCAATTTCGTCAACCGGTTTCACGCCTTGTCAGGACGCTACCCCAGTTACTCCGCGCAAGGGGCCTACGCAGGCATGCTCACCATAGCCCTTGCGATTCGCCAGGCCGGTAAAGTCACCGACACCGGGGCCATGATTTCGGCGCTAGAAGGACTTCGCATTCACCTGCCCAAGGATCCCGAGGGCTATGTTTCCTATATCGACCCGGACACTCACCAGATCGTCCAGGCGCAGGCCGTCGGCACACCGTTACCCAACACACACTATCCGCCAGCCCAGCTTATGCTGGGTAACTGGCACGTTTACGATGCTGAATCCCTGAAACCGTCCCCCGCTCTCGTCAAGAAGCGACGCGGTGAATCCGGCAACTGACCTATCGTCAGCTGTTATCCATAACAACAATGAAGGAGAATATAATGGGACACTCCCTGCAACCCAAACTCTGGCAGCGGACGCTCTTGACCACCGCCACCTCACTGGCCATGGCCTCCGTTGGCATCATAGGCATCATGGGCTTCGCGGGCTCCGCCAGCGCCCAGGAAGATACCTTCAAGGTCGGACTGGTGACCTTCCTGTCCGGCGGCGCATCCGGACCGTTCGGGGTTCCGGCGGCGCAGGCCGCTGAGACCGTGATCAAAGCCATTAACGAGGGCACCCTGCCGGCACCATACAACACCAAGGGTGTTAATGGTTTGCAACTGGAGTCGGTGGTGATCGACGAAGCCGGCGGCCCCACCAAGCAGGTGGAGGAATACCGTAACCTGGTCCAGCGTCAGAACGTTGATGCCGTTATTGGTTATATTTCAAGCGGTGATTGCCTGGCGGTCAGCCCGGTTGCCGAAGAGTTGAAGACATTCACCATCGCCTTCGACTGCGGTACGCCGCGCCTTTTCCCGGAATTGGAAAGCCCGAAGTACTTTTTCCGGACCGGGCTCGATGCTACGGCGGATAACGTTGGCGCCGCCCACTATCTGAAAGAAACCCGCCCGGACATCACTCAGGTGGCCGGTATTCAGCAAAATTATGCCTGGGGTCAGGATTCCTGGAACGATTTCCAGCTCTCCATGAATCAATTGATGCCAGGCACTGAGTTTGTGGACAACCAGACGCCCCAGATTTTCCAGGGTAGTTACGGCACCGAGATTTCAGCACTCCAGACCAGCCGTCCCGAAATCGTCCATTCCAGTATGTGGGGTGGTGACATGGAGGCATTCGTGGCCCAGGCCAATGTGCGCGGTCTTCTCGATCAGGCAACTGCAGTGCTGACCACCGGTGAATCCGGTTTTAACCGGTTTAAAGACCAGGCGCCTGATGGCACCATTATCGGTGGCCGCGGGCCCTTCGGTGCTTTCATGCCCGACAACGACCTGAGTGAATGGTTCTCGAAAGCCTATGAAGCGCAGCATGGCGTGTCACCCAGCTACCCCTCGTCGAAGATGGCTCAGGCTCTGCTGGCACTGAAGTACGCAGCTGACAATTCCGGAGCCGAGGGTAAGCCGTCGGATGAGCAGTTGGCGTCTACGCTTAAAAGTGCAACGTTCGAATCCGTGAGTGGCACGGTTCGCATGGCCCTGGCCGGTGGTCATCAGGCTCTCCAACCGATGTACTACGGCGAGTACCACTATTCACCGGAAACCGGCCCGGAGCTGCGTAACATCCGCTCCTACACCGGTGCCTGTGTGTCTCCACCCGATGGTTATAATGCCCAGGAGTGGATCAAGAACGGCTTTCCGGAAGCCAACTGCAACTGATCCATCACCCTGGTTCCGGTGCTCCTGAGGGGGCATCGGAACTCTTCCCAACAGGAGTAGACACAGATGTTAACCATCTGGGCAATTCTTATAGACGGTCTTATCTACGCGTCCTGGCTGTTTCTTGTCGCGGCCGGGCTAACCGTTATTTATGGCGTTATGCGAATTCTGAACATGGCTCATGGCAGCCTCTATGCGCTCGGCGCTTACGCCTCAGCCTCATCCATAGGCTGGTATTACGCCAGTGGCGGGGACCAACTGTGGATTGCCTTCGCCCTTCTTGCCAGCTGCGCCATCGTTATCGGAGCCATTGCCGGTTTCATTATGGAGCGGGGAATTTTGCGCCTGATGTATGGGCGTGACGAAGTACTGATGCTGATTGTCACTTTTGCCCTGCTATTAATCCTCGAAGACCTTATGAAACTCGCCTGGGGAACGACTCCTTATTTTGCCTATCAGCCCTACGCCGCTCTGGGCCGCTTCAATTTCGGCGTGCTGAGCGTATCCGGCTATCAGATTATGGTGGTTGGTGTATCCGTGGTGGTCGGTGCCGTCCTGTGGTTCTGGCTGGAGCGGACCCGTACCGGGAAGATACTGCGTTCCATTATTCACGATCGCGAAGTGTCCGAGGCCATGGGTGTGAATGTCCGCCGCATGTTTACCATGACCTTTGTGATCGGAGCGAGCCTCGGCGCGATTGCCGGTGGCGTTACCGCACCCATCATTTCTGTGGTTCCCGGAATCGGAGTTGAAGTCATTGTGGTCGCCTTCGCGGTCGTCGTGACCGGTGGGCTGGGCAGCATTACCGGTGCCGCCATCGGGGCACTGATCGTCGGCCTTGCCCGGGCGGCCTCGATCCACACTATGCCGCAACTGGAGCTGTTCATCATTTATGCCGTGATGGCCTCGGTCCTGATCTTCCGCCCCAACGGACTGTTCGGTCAGGCCACTGCGAGGAAAATATGATGCGTCTGCAAAAAACAGAAATATCGCTGGTTGTGGCGGCCCTGGTGCTCGGGCTGTCACCGCTCATCAGTCCTGACTGGCTGGTCTTTACGTCAACATTGGCCGTTGCTGCCGCCCTCGTCGTCATGGGTGTGGTCATGCTGATGCGCGCCGGCCTGATTTCCTTTGGCCAGGGGCTTTTCTATTGTACGGGCGGGTATGCGGTCGGTCTCGGCGGACGCTTCCTTGGTGTCACCGATGCGCTGGCCCTCGTTGGCATGGGCATCTTAGCAACCGTTGTACTGGCCATGGTGCTGGGGCTTTTGTTGACGCGCTACCGGGAAATCTTTTTCGCCATGCTCACGCTGGCTTTTTCCATGATTCTCTACGGTGTCCTGGTGAAGAGCCATGGGCTCGGCAGCACCGATGGTTTTAGCGTGGTGAACTGGACAATCCTGGGTTATCAGCCGGATCAGGGCCACCAGAGCGCCACGGGCCTCTGGCTGGCCATTGTCCTGGCCCTTGCTGCAGCACTGTTCCTGAACCGCTACTTCCAGTCCAGTATCGGGCTGGCTTGCGAGGCGATCCGCGAGAACGAGGTTCGCGTCGAATATATGGGCATCTCGCGGCGCCAGGTTTTGTACATCAATTACGTCATTGCTGCCGCCCTGGGGTCCATTGGCGGCTCACTGACCGCCCTGACCGCTGGACATGTCGACCCCACCATGGCTTATTGGACGATTTCCGGTGAGTTTGTGTTCATTGCACTGCTAGGTGGGACGGGCCACGTTGCGGCACCGTTTGTTGCAGCGTTCATCTTTATCCTGGTGAGAACCTACGCGGTTGAGCTGTTCCCCAATTCATGGCAGCTCATCCTGGGCATTGTTCTGCTGCTGATCATCCTGTTCCTTCCCAAAGGTATCTGGAGCTTGTTTACCCGAACGCGGAGGGCTGAAGCATGACCGACATACTGAAAACGGAAGGCCTGTCCCGTTATTTTGGTGCCGTGGTTGCCGCAGAGGACATTAACGTCACTATCACGGATGGGGAAATCGTCGGGGTCATCGGCTCGAATGGCGCGGGTAAGACCACCTTTATCAACATGGTCACCGGTTACCTGCCCCCCTCCTCTGGTGTCATCAACTTCGATGGCGAGCCCATCGGGAGTCTCGGCCCCCGGAAACTCATGCGCCGCGGCCTGGCTCGCTCGTTCCAGATTCCACAGCTGTTTCTGGAATTGTCTGTGCTGGACAATCTCACGATTGCCCTGTCCGCCGCTGAAGGCAGGCAGCTCAACATGATCCGCCCAGTGCGGACACCGGAACGTATTTCGGCGGCGGACGAAATTCTCGAGCAGATGAACATCATCCAATACCGGGATGAAATGGTCACTGCCATGCCCCAGGGCGCCCGCAAACTGCTGGATATCGCCATTGCCATGCTGGGTGAACCGAAGATGCTGCTGCTGGATGAACCCACCAGCGGTGTCAGCACGGACGAGAAGTACACCCTGATGGATACCGTGATGGAAGTGGTTCGCCGCCGGGGCCTGACCGTGCTTTTCATCGAGCACGACATGGAGATCGTACAGCGCTATGTCACCCGGGTTTTAGCCTTCGCCAGCGGCGTTGTCATCAAGGACGGCGCCGTAGACGAGGTTCTGGCGGATGGCCAGGTCCAGGAATTGGTAACCGGTAAACGTCACCAGCCACAAACCACAAACCCAGCAGGGAGACGTCTGACATGAGCCTTAACATCACCCAACTTGACGTCTCAATCGAAAAGATCGGTATTTTGCGAGGTATAAACCTGACCATTCCCGGTGGGCAGATGGCCGGTCTGATCGGCCACAACGGGGCCGGCAAGACGACGCTGATCAAAGCCATCATGGGCCTGCTACCGGCGACCGCCGGCAAGATCGAGTTCAAGGGAAAAGACCTTACCCGCTATGAGTCCTATGACCGCGCCAGCATGGGGATCAGCTATATGCCAGAGGACCGCCGCCTGATCCCGGAACTGACCGTCACCGAAAACATACTGATGCCGGCCTGGGCGAACAAACTCAAGGACGGTGAAGAGCGACTGAAGTGGATTTACTCCCTGATGCCGGAGATCGCCGATTTCGGAGAGCGCAGGGCCCTGCAACTTTCCGGCGGTCAGCAAAAACTGGTCGCCCTGGGCCGCGCCCTGATACCGGGCCGGGAGCTGATCCTGCTGGACGAGCCGTTCGAAGGGGTCGCGCCGGTACTGGCCCAGCGGCTGTCTTCCGTGATTGCAGATTTGCGCGGGGAAGGCCTGACGGTATTGATCGCAGAGTCGGACGCCGCCCACTCGGCGGATCTGGTAGACAGCACTTGGCGAATCGAACGCGGTTCCGTTTCGGCGGGTCGTGAACATACGTCGGTGTCGGTGGACTAAATAATGGAACAACGATTGATCAAGGAGAAATTCAGTGAAAATTCGTGCAGCCGTTCTACAAACCATTGGTACGAAACGCCCTTATCAGGACACCAAACCGCTCATCATTGAAGAACTTGAGCTGGACCCGCCCGGAGGTAATGAAGTATTGGTCCAGATCAAGGCCGCTGGCCTGTGCCACTCGGACCTGTCGGTGATCGACGGTAACCGCCCGCGCCCGGTGCCCATGGCCCTGGGCCACGAAGCGGCCGGTATTGTAAAATCGGTCGGCAGTGGGGTCCGCGACCTGAAACAAGGTGATCATGTGGTCGCCGTATTCGTTCCCAGCTGTGGCCACTGCACGCCCTGCGCGGAAGGCCGGCCCGCCCTTTGCGAGCCGGCAGCGAAAACCAACAACGCCGGTACCCTGGTCTGTGGCGAACATCGCCTGCACCGGGCAGATGGCACCGCCGTCTATCATCATCTGGGGGTTTCCGCCTTTGCCGACCATGCGGTGGTATCACGGGATTCCCTGGTCAAGGTCGATCCGGCACTGCCCATGCATCACGCAGCCCTGTTCGGCTGTGCGGTGCTGACCGGCGTCGGTGCCGCTATCAACTCCGCCGACATCAGGGCCGGTCAGACCGTGGCCGTCATCGGCCTCGGAGGTGTAGGCCTGAACAGCGTACTGGGTGCCCTGGTCGCTGGTGCCGGAGAGGTGATTGCGATCGACCTGGACAACAGCAAGCTCGCGCTGGCAAAGGAACTGGGCGCCACCCACATGTTCAATTCCGGCGAAGAAGGGTGCATCGACAAGATCAAGACCCTGACCAACGGCGGTGTGGACCGCGCCATCGAAATGGCCGGCTCCGAAAAGGCCCTGGAGTTCGCCTACCAGATCACCCGCCGTGGTGGCACCACCGTCACCGGCGGCCTGGCCCATCCGGAAAAGAAAGTCGCCATCCAGCAGGTCAGTCTGGTTGCCGAGGAACGGACCCTGAAAGGCAGCTACGTGGGCAGTTGCGTGCCCGTACGTGATATCGCCCGCTACGTCACCCTGTTCCGTCAGGGCAAGCTGCCGGTGGACAAACTGCTCAGCGGTACCCTGACGCTGGATCAGATTAACGAAGGATTTGAAAAGCTGGCCGCCGGCAATGCTGTCCGCCAGGTTGTCCTGTTTGACTAGAGCAAAGGGCCAAATCCTGTTTCCCGGGATAACGTCCGAATCGACTCTCTTTTATCAGAGAAAACTAAGTCTTTGCAGCTGAATAATCCGGCGCTCCTTTGCGAGCGCGCTTATAGAAATGGACCCCGGAAACCGGACAGGTCGCTAAGTGTTTTCCACGGTTAAGCAGCCAGCCCGGCTGCGTATGAATAATGAACATCATCCAGCGTTTTGTCATCCACAGCCTCTCTACGAATACGTTGTCGATCCATCTGCCCGATCTTCGCATGCAGCATGGCGACGTCCTCCTCGGTTTGCTGTTGGCGCTTCTCGCCTTGAACAAGGGGTAAACACAGTGAATTACTGTTAGTTTGGGTAGTCGGGTTGGTGGAATCGATCAGCCAGGATTTGTAGGACTGAAATCAAATGGGCGACAGCAGTTTGGCCAAAAACTGGGAAAGAAGAGATGCCTTTTCCGACCTAGAAGCCAATGAGAATGAACAACACGGGATCAGCATGATCCGGTCGTTGAGCAATGGGTTGGCTGCGAGTCTGATCGGGATTCTGCTCAGTGCCGTGACTGTCATTGTTGTGGTCTTTATCTCGTCAGCCAGGCTGGATGCTTATGCCAATGAAAAATCGGTAGAACAAGTGCAACGGCTGCTGGCGCTAGAGCTCGACAAACTGGCCGACCTGAGCCTGGAATATGCCTGGTGGAATGAAGCCGTGGACATGGTGGTCTATGAACGGGACATTGAGTGGGCAGATATCAACGTTGGCGGCTACCTTCAGGAGCGTTACAACATTTAGTTGGTGCTGAGTTTCGACCCCAATGGCGAGCTGGCTTTCGGCAAGAGTGGGGATGACCTCTTGCAGGCCGTTCCCGAGGCGGTCATGACACCAGAGCTGAAGAGTCTACTCAAGAAGGCCATAGCAACCGATTTTCGCGATCCCCAGCCCGTGAGCGATATTATCGGCATCAATGGCGCTCCCGCGCTGATCGCGACATCAACCTTTGCGGTATACGCTCCAACAGAGCGTGAGATAGATCGTTCTCATGGCGTTTTGGTTCTTATCAAGATGCTCAATCAGGAGCTCTTGTCCAGCTGGTCTGAAGACTTTCAAATACGGAGCTTGAGCATTGCGCCGGTTGGTTCGGCGGCAGAGACCTTATCCGATGGCGAGTCCATCACCCTAGCGCTGAAGGCGGCGGATGGTCAGTCATTGGGCCAAGTGTATTGGAAGCCTGATTACGCCGGCGACAGGTTCCTGGCGATGGTGTTGCCCTGGGCCTCGGTGGCTGTCCTGCTTATTCTACTCGCCAGTGTGATTTTCTATTCTAAACTGAAACGCTACAGTCGTGTCGCTATCAACCATTTCATGGAACTGGTATCCAGCCGTAAAGTCCTCCTTCGTCAAGCAAAGTTCGATTTTCTGACCGGGTTGGCGAATCGTCCATTGTTTTTGGAAACTGTGATGCAGGAGATGAACCGTTGTATCCGTCACAACGAGCATGCAGCGGTGGTTTACATGGACCTTGATAATTTCAAGGCCGTGAATGACAGTCTGGGCCATGACACTGGCGATGAACTCCTATACCGCGTTGCTGAGTACTTTCAAAACAGCATAAGGCAGGAGGACACGGTAGCTCGATTCGGGGGTGACGAATTTTGTCTGCTGCTGACGGGTATTACAGGCCCGAGCGATGTCGAGCGCGTTTTGGCGACAATTCACGACAAATTCTCCACACCGTTCAGTATTGGCGACCGAACACTATTTGTTGGAGTAAGTGCCGGGATTGTCATGATTCCGGATGACACGACCGATTGTTCCACCGTGTTCAGGTTTTCAGACATCGCTATGTATACCGCAAAGGCAAAGGGCCAAAACGGTTATTGTTTCTACAATGATGATCTCGCAAAGCTTAACAATCATCGGGCCAACCTGAGGACCCTGTTGTCGAGCGCTCTTGACAAAGAGGAGCTCCACCTGAAATACCAGCCGGTTTATGCCCTGAGTGATCGCACCGTAAAGGGCTTTGAAGCATTGCTGCGCTGGCAGAGCGACGAACTGGGGGAGGTTTCGCCCGCAGAGTTTATTCCAGTTGCAGAGGAAACCGGGATTATTGATCAGATTGGTCTTTGGGTTGTCGAGCAGGCCTTAAAGGACCTCAGGAGAATCGATGCTAGCGCAGGCGGCGACCTCAGTATGTCAATCAATGTGTCGGTGAAGCAGTTGAGTAATCCCCAGTTTCCGTCAAAGCTTGATGAACTGCGCAAACACAATGGCATCGATGTCTCCCGTATCAGGCTTGAGATCACTGAGAGCATATTGATCAGCGAACAGGATAAAGCACACAATGTGCTGTTGGAGTTGTCTGAGCGAGGCTACAAGCTTGCGCTTGACGATTTTGGTACCGGGTATTCCGCGCTGGGCTATCTCCAGCGCTATCCGCTGGAAATGATCAAGATCGACAAATCCTTCATTTCGGGAGGGGATACCCCGGACTCAAGTGCCTCGCTGGTCAAAACCATCGTGTACATGGCTGAAACCATGGGCATGAAAACGGTGGCCGAGGGTATTGAGACACCAGAGCAGGAGGCATTTGTTCGCGCCATCGGTTGCTCTTATGGACAGGGCTACCTCTTCAGTCACCCCGAACGATACGATCGGATTATTAACTTGATTCAAAGCCACGACAGCCGCTCTCTGTCCTGATCGACAGCGCCCTGTCCAATCGGCCCCTCTCGATGGAAGCCTCGGGATCAGGTATTGCGTTTTGCATCTCGAACAATCCGACTGACGCGGAAATAATACAGCCCAAAGAAATTGCCAATCTATTTCATGCTGTGTCCGCTGCTTGCATGGGATAGGATGATATCCCTTCGCGCTCTTCGGCCAGTTGCTGAGCCTATCGTCGCAGCGCGCTTTCACCCATACCTAAGGACGTACAGGCCTGCGCAATGGCGGATCTTTGATCAAGCACCAGACTGGCAGCTTCCTGCTTGAACTCGGGAGAAAAGGAACGTTTGGTAAACTCCTATTGAGTGGTCATAGTATCCCAAGTATAAAAATAAATTTCATATCACCGGTAATACCCCCATTTTTGGAGGGCCTCAAAAGTAGAGTTCAGACCACAGCGGCCAGCTCCAGTTCCCGATAGACCCGGTAAACGCGTTTGTGGTTCCAGGGATAACCCTTCACGTTGCGCAGATACAGAAAGCACAGGCCGAAACCCCAGTTGCGCTGGTTATGGGTTAACCGCACCAGCAGATCAGCGATCTCGGCGTTTTCACTGCTGAGCCTGGCCCGGTAGCGATAGCAGGACTCACTGACACTGAAGACCTCACAGGCCTGGCGAATGCTACAGCGACCATCTGGCTGTCGGTAAAATGTGATGTCTTCATGCAGAATCTTCCTTCGTTTGGCTTACGGAAAATTCTACTTTCGAGCACTCTGGTTTTTAGGGGGGATTACCGTTAAACCAACCTGTGCTGCATCCTCGAACACCACCATAAGAAAAATGCATGGTGATGATAACACCACGCCTCTACTGTCCATCTCGAGGGTGCGTTACAAATGGTTAACTGAAAATGCCACCATCTAAAGAGCCTGGACATGCCAATCACGTCACTGACCCTCACCAACTCACCCCTGACTCTCAATTGGGTTACGCCCTCTGGCCTTGAGCCCATCAGTCCTCTATGGCTGCGCGAGCGAACCCAGGATCCGAAGCAGCTGGATGCCTTGACCTGCCAACGGTTATTCGACTCTCACCGAACCGATCCGGATCTGACGCTGGTCGGAGCGCGACCCTTGAGCGAGACGCACACAGAGTTTTCCTTCAGCGATGGCCACGTCGAGGTCTACGATCTTGGGGCCTTGGCTTCTGAGATTGAAGGCGACAGCAACTTTCCCGAAGCCATTGCCTGGGACAGCAGCATCGATCAGACGGCCCAGCGATTCGATTGGCGTAAACTGGGTGACAATGAGGCATTTCACAAAGCGCTGATCGCCTATCTTCAGCGTGGCTACATCATTCTCACCGGGGTGCCAACCGATCCTGAGCGTATACTGAAAGTCGGGAGCCATTTTGGCTACGTGAAGGAAACCAATTTCGGCCGATACTTTGAAGTTTATTCACGGCCTGCCGGTAATGATCTTGCCTATCGCAGTGTGTCGTTGGGGCCGCATACCGACAACCCTTATCGCAGCCCGGTGCCCGGTATTCAGATGCTGCATTGTCTGATCAACGAAACCCGCGGCGGCCTTTCCACACTGGCCGACAGCCTCAAGGTGCTTGAAGTGCTGAAACACGAACTGCCTGAAGGCTACGAGCTATTGCGTACCATCCCAGTCGGGTATCGGTTCATCGATGCCGGTACCGAGCTGACGGCGCGCCGTTGCATGATCCGCACCGACGCTGATGGCAATCCTGTCGGGGTTCACTACAGCCCACGTCTTGATAGCCTGCCACACTTGTCTCCGGAAAAAACGCGGCTGTTTCACCTTACCCGTCAGCGCCTTGGGGAGCTGTTCGCAGATCCCGCCTTTGAAATCCGCTTTCAACTCAACGCTGGCGAACTGATGCTTTTTGACAACAGCCGAGTCTTGCATGGCCGGACCGCCTTCGATACGCAAGAGGGAAAGCGGCACATTCAAGGCTGTTACCTGGACAGCGATGGGCCACGGGAGCGCTTCGCAACAACATTGATCAAGGCTCGCCAAGGGGCCCGCGAGCGAACATGGGCTGAGCAAACAGAGGAAAATTACGCATGAATCAGGTGGCATTCACCCAGATGAAAGACGGTACCGCCGAGGAGTACCGATTTCTAGAGGAGCTCGAAGATCAGTTCAATGCCGGGCTGGTCGATCGCCTCATGCAGGGCCTGCGGAACCTGGAGCACGGCCTGAGTGGCTACCAGGTAAGTCGCCTGGAACACTCGTTGCAAACCGCCGCTCGTGCCGAGGCTGACGCCGGTGGCGATGACCTGGTCGTCGGTGCATTGCTGCATGATCTAGGCGATGAGCTGGCGCCCTGCAATCACTCGCAACTGGCTGCAAGCATCATTCGTCCTTATGTGAGCGCCGAGGTCACCTGGATAGTTCACCATCATGGATTGTTTCAGAAGGTCTATTACGCGCACTACTTTGGCGACGATCCGAATGAGCGCGAACGCTACCGTGATCACCCCTGGTACCAGAAGTGCGTCGATTTCTGCGAGCGCTACGATCAGGCAGCCTTTGACCCGGATTATCCGACGCCGCCATTGGCGCATTTCGAACCTGTGCTGCGCCGTGTATTTTCACGCAGGCCCTTTGATCCTGAGGTAATCGGCGAGCAACCTGCCGGCGGTTTTGATAGCCCCGTCTGACGCTGGGGGAGTCGTCGGATAATTGATTTCACCCATCGAGTGGCGTATAAATCCCCTTGATAGAGGCGGCTCTTCTGTCCCTGGGCCTCAGCCGCCGGGCCGGATCAGTATTGAGGATGTACGTGCCCGCCCGACGAGCTCCCACCCTGTTGCCTCCCGATATGGGGGCTCTCCCATCACTGCCCGGTCTGATCGCATTCGCAGCCACGGTCAGGCTCGGTTCGATGACAGCTGCTGCGGACGAAATGCACACGACACAGCCCGCCATCTCTCAGCGTATCCGTGCGGTGGAAGAGAATGTAGGGTGTCCGCTGTTTGACCGCAGGGGCGGTCGGCTATCTCTCAATGCCCGGGGTGAAGCCTTCTACCAAGAGCTGGCACCCGGGTTGGCGCGCCTTTGCGGTGCTATAGTTGACCTCCGTCGTCGAACGCGAGAGCCGTCTCCTGTTGTCAGCATTGCCGCGGGCGCCGGCTTTACCCACATGTGGTTGCGGCCGCGACTGGAGCGCCTCGAACAGACCTTCCCCGATCGTTCCTTTCGCCTGCTGCCCATCGATCGGGACGAAGCCCCGGAGATGCAGAAGGCCGACATCGCGCTGCGTTTCGGGCCACCTCAGCAGGATGATCTTACCGATACGCTGGTGGTTCCGGAAAACGCGTTCCCCGTCTGCAGCCCTGAATACGCACGCCAGCTTAATCTGGGCGCCGAGCTGGATGCCGAAGCACTGAAGCGCATCACTCTACTGCACCTGGATATGCGGGATCCACGCTGGCTGGATTGGGCGAGCTGGTGCCAGCTGGCACACCTGCCGCCCCCGCCTCTGGAAAAGGCCTTCCCCTACAACAATTTTCCTCTCCTGCTCAATGCGGCGATCAACCATCAGGGCGTTGCCCTGGGCTGGAGCCACGTGATCCAGGACATGCTGGTCAGCGGTCAGCTGGTGGCACTGGGGCCACACGTGACGCGCAAAAACCACGGTTACCGGCTGAGCGTGCGAAATCCTGGCAGTGCGATGATCGCCCCTGTCGTCGACTGGCTGGCACGAGAATTTGCGGGGTAGTTACAGAATGCAATAGAGCCAAGTTTGTGTGCCCAACATATACCCAGCCAGAAACGAAAAAGGCCAACCCCGTAGAGTTAGCCTAAGTCGTTGTTTTATTTGGTCGGGACGGTAGGATTTGAACCTATTATATACATATTGTCGTCCTCTCTCGTACGGTAAATCAAACGGTTACGTGCGTAGAGGTGCGGTGCCGAGGTCAGATTGGGACAAGTTTTGGGACATCACTTCTTTTCCAAGGTGATCTTCAATTTCTCCATTTCACGATAACTTTCTTCGCCGTTCAACCACTTGGCGTATGTTGTCAACAGAACGATAATGCTGTGCCCGAGTTGGTTCGCCACGAAAGCGGGCGGTAACTGTCAAGCTATCTGTCGCCTATGCTCAATTCTTAAGCTGCAACCTCCATGGCAACCAGCGCCTCTTTTCGCTCCGGGTTTAAGGTGACCACCGCTGCCGGTGTCCAATTGCGTGTGTCGCCGCTCCAGCGCTCTGGTTTTGCGGCTCGTGCGGCCTGATTCAGACTGTGCCGTTGTGCCAGAATCGCCGTGTCCTCACCGGAGTGGCGTTGTGCCGGTGTGACGTAACGCAGAGCGCTGTGGCGA
>Ga0307976_1000305_pt1 | contig 29701 bp, 25 predicted proteins | sample OrgLakmetagen919_FD_201836 | JGI IMG/M metagenome (GOLD analysis project Ga0307976, IMG submission 201836) | Saline water microbial communities from Organic Lake, Antarctica - #919 | ecosystem: Environmental > Aquatic > Non-marine Saline and Alkaline > Saline | place: Antarctica: Organic Lake... | reverse complement strand
CTTCGGGACCGATTTAGAAATTGTTGTATTTCACCGAATGGGTAGCCTGTCCCGCAGAATTGCGGGAAGGTGAAATGCTTACAATTTCTTTATCGTGAGCGAGAATCGCTCAATTTGGGTATAAATAAAGTGCCTGTGTTAGTTAAGCCCCAAATAACACCAAGCAGTAAAATTGTGGATGCATATTGGTAAATTTGAAAATACATTGGTTAAGATTATATCATTCAAGAAGCTTAAGGCAGAAGTGTCCGGCCCATTAAAAATCGCGAGAAAACCGAGGGCTTATTTCAAAAGACAACCGGTATACCTTTTTTTATGAAAACAACTTATTCTGATGATTAGATCAACTTGTTTTGGTGATCAGATCAAGTTGTTCTGGTGATCAGATCAACTTGTTCTCATCGTCAATCTAAACCAAAAAAACACAGAACAGCGGCCATAAAAAAAGCCATTCCAACAATCCGGATAGTTATGAACCGGATACTGAAATGGCCTCTTTTACTCTTGGCAAAAATTACCCTCCGAACATATTTCTCAGTTCTTCCATGGTTACTTTTTTGTAGTCGTCGGGGACATCAAACGCATCGGATGAAACCTTTTCTTCGGTAATTTCCGTGGCGGTCATTTTCATTTCAAACTGTTCGTTCTCTATCCTGAACTCCAGCGGCAGTCCATCGATATTTTTGAAGATGTGTGAGTCGAAATTCATTGCTTTCCCTCCTATCTTCGGAGTATAGTATATGCTGTAAGGCTCTTTTCCTTCCGGTGTAACAATTACTTCTTTGGCTTCGTACCCGGCAATTGTTTTGGTGTTATCAGTAAACTCCAGTTCCGGGGTGTCTTTACTGGCACGTTCTTCCATAATCTCTTCTTTGGTTTGTTCTATGGCATACTTTTGTCCCATCACTTCCAGCAGGGTAACGGCATTCATCGCCTCAGCATCTTTAATGGTATTGCGTGTCATCATAGGAGAAATCATTTCGGTTTTTGACTTTTTCCCTTTGATGTAGAGCGTGCTGTTATCCGGCAACTGGCCTTGTGCCTGAGCCGGGATATTGCTGTTGGGGTATTCTATTTTGTATTTCACTTTTCCTGTAAATGACTTTTGCTTTGACCCTCCCTGAAAAACGGAGCAGGAGGAGAATACCAGGGCAATTGCCATCATTAATAATACTGATCTTTTCATTGTTGTGTTATTTTATGGTTCTAAATATTTTATTCCACCTTACTTTAGATAAAAACGATTCATTCGGGTCAAGCGAAAGCCATACAAATACTGCTTTACCCACAATATGGTCTTCCGGCACAAAACCCCAGAAGCGGCTGTCGGCAGAGTTATGGCGGTTGTCGCCCATCATCCAGTAATAGTCCATTTTAAAGGTATAACGCTCCGTGGCCTCTCCATTAATAAAGATTTTATCGTTGCGGATTTCCACATCATTGTTTTCATAGCTTTCAATAGCCCGCCGGTACAGCTTGATGTTCCTGGCATTTAACGATATGGTTTCCCCTTTGGCAGGGATATAGAGCGGCCCGAAATTGTCTACATTCCAGCGAAAAGCCGAGTCATGAGGAAAAATGTAGGGTTCTCTCAGGTCTTCAGGCCTGTTAATGGATTTTACCGATTTCACAATACGAAAGTTTCTCACGGCCTCTACCTTCTCCCCGGTGAGGGTCATTAAAAACTCGTTATTGCTCACCTGTTGAATCCCTTCTGTAATACCCATCCGCAGCAGGTTGTTTTTGTTCAGCCGCGAGCCGTCTGTTTCAACCATATATTTAAATTGCAGTTTACCTGGTGAATTATTTTTCTTGTTGTTGACATACACCTGCTGATTTTTTATCTCCAGGGTATCGCCCGGAAGGGCAATACATCTTTTAATAAAGTTCTCGCGCTTGTCTACCGGGCGGTAAATAATATCGCCAAAAACTCTTTCCTTGTTGTTTACATCCTCGTAGCCGTATTCCCTGACCAGCGAATAATAGCTTCTGTTACTCTGATAACGTTCTGATACTGTATCACCCACAGGGAAATTAAACACTACCACATCGTTATGTTCTATTTCTGAAATACCGGGAAACCGGTGATAAGGCAGCTTAATCCACTCCACAAATGATTTTGTGTTTTGGGTGAGCGGCAGGGTATGATGCACAAAAGGGAAGGAGACAGGCGTATTAGGCGCTTTGGGGCCGTAACTTATTTTGCTGACAAAAAGGAAATCACCTACCAGCAAGGACTTTTCCATCGAGGATGTGGGGATAGTGTATGCTTCAACCAGAAACATCCTGATAATGGAGGCGGCTATCACGGCGAAGATAATGGCATCCACCCACTCGCGTGTTGCGGACTTTTTTATAATGGGCCGGGTATCGGGGTCTTGATATTTTTCGCTGTCAGAATGCCCGTAACGGGGGAGGAAGTAAAAAAAGAGAATTACCGCCAGGGCCTGGTCTTTCAAAGAAAATTTATTGTAGCAATTGGCGGTTTCCACTACCAGCAAAAAAATCATAAAATAATTGATAAATGGGATAGCGAGAAATATAAGCCACCAAAGGGGCTTTTTAACAACGCGCAGCCAGATGTAGTAGTTATACAGAGGAACAAAAGCCTGCCACGGTTTATATCCGGCCTCTTCAAAGGTTTTAAAGACAAAAATGGGAAAAAAGAGGAAGATAATCAGTAAGATAATTTCTAAAAGCATATTGATGTTTTATTTGTTTACAAGTCATGGCTAAACAGCCACAGCAATGATACCTTTCAGGCGCCCCAAAATTACAATAATTTTAGGTGACATCATGGACTGCGCCCCGTTGAAGTGATAAATATTCTTAAAAGTTCTTTTTCATTATTTTACTGAGGTGTAAAGTTGAGTACTTACAGATTCCCGCCCGAACGACAAAGGTCATTCAGTCGGGCGGGTCTCCTTCAGGCACTTTCTCTAATCTTCAGTTTTACACCATAACGTTGTGGATAAGTGCCTTCAGTCGAAAAGACGTGCGTGTGGGCAGAAACAGCAAAAGGGATGCGCTGACGCCTTGTACTATAAATTATTATGTCAGCGCATCCCTTTTGCCACCTCTGAGATATAACTTCCGTCTTTTCGAACCGAGGCCTCTCTTTGCTTTATGAGGAACATATGTCTTTGAGCAAAAAGATAGCAATAAAGAAAGTATTGAGCCTAATTGGCCGAGGGAGACCCGTCCGAAACGGACTTTGTCCGGGCGGGAATCTACTGACTGTGACTAATCACGCATTCTAAATATTAAGCAATTATTCTATTACAGATCTGTAAGCTACATCACGGCACTTGCGGCAGTATATTTTCCGCATCTGCGTTTATCGTTCTGCAAATATGATTAGTTGCGGAATGCGTGGTACTTTCCTGTCGAAAAGCACCGAGGCTGATGCGAGCTATAAACCTTGAATATCAGCACCGAAACCGCAATTAATTATATTTTGCTGTTATGCGTGTTTTTAATTACTTCAATGTCTTGTCGGTTGTTGAATAAATAAACTAAGTTTATTGTCTTACCTGAAATTTCGTAAAAAATAGTAGTCTGTTTGCTTAAAACAGCTTTTCGTAGTCCTGGATTATAGTCTGATTTTGGAAACAATTTCGGATTATTGGTTATCAGGTTAAGTTGTTTACTCAGCCTTTTTTTAAAAATATCTACTTCTCGTTGTGTCCAACGACTTTGCAAATAATCTAATGTTGACTCAAGATTATTGATTGCTTCATCTGACCAGAATAATTTATAATCATAAGCCATACTTATTTGCTATTTCTGAATGTGGTGTTACTTTTCCTGAACTAATATCTCTAAGCCCTCTTTCGATACCCTTTTTTTGTTCATTTGTCAAATCAAACCACCAATCTTGATTGTTTTTGTGTGATTCTTTAACAATTTTCAGAAAATCAAGGGTTTCATCATCATTGAGCTTTGTTAACCACTCTATCAGTTCAAGTTTTATTGCATCATGTCCCATATCATTATGTTTCCCCCAAAATTACAAAAAATAGAATAGTACTGAAGTTTCTTTTCCCAGACTTTCAACATGCCGCATAACGGTTGGCGGTATAAAATCGTTGGGGATTTCGGAGCTACTTCACTACCAAGGTACAGCGAACTTTGACGCGAGAACTAAGGCTTGAGTAACCGCCCCGCCTCCAATGTTTTATGACCGATTGTTAGCCAAAGCTGTTATTTCATTTTTCCAATCAATTCTTCTATTACCTAAGTTGAGCGGTTTGAACAACCTGTCCCGACTTATTTTCCGGGAAAGTGAAAAAGCGCTTTACTTAGGTTTAACCCCGATTTAGAAATTGTTGTATTTCACCGAATGGGTGGCCTGTCCCGCAGAATTGCGGGAAGGTGAAATGCTTACAATTTCTTTATCGTGAGCGAGAATCGCTCAATTTGGGTATTATTTTCATTATTGGGTCTTCGTATGCAATATAATCATTTAGAGGTCAGCAGTTAACTACATATGGTAGTATTCATTAAAATCAAGAAATATCTGGAATTATTCAACGCCAAAATGTTCATTTGTCAGCGCTGTGTTTTAGTACGAGAATTCGTTTAGACATTGTGGGGTTGAAGCCATTAGATTCCTCCTCCCTCAATTGCGCTAAAAATTTGTGTAAGAATTCTTACCGTCTACTTGCGCAATTTCGGTCATCGGAATGACAGTTTGTCAATGCGTTATGAGAGAAAAAGGGCGCGCCGACACCTTGTTATATTTCATATGAGTCGGCGCGCCCTTTTTCTTTGTACACCCCAAAATCAACGTCATGCTGACCGGAGATGCAAAGTGAAACGGAGCATCGAAGGGAAGCATCTAATTTCCGGAAATCAATCAAGCTCATTGAATATGCAGTTATCTAATGACCTCAATAATCATTTATTGATATTTCGACGGGAATGTCAATATCCAATCCATTTGTTTCAAAATCACAAAACAAGTTACCCCAATATGTTTTAAAAGGAATAAATCTCCCATTTTTCAAATCATGTTGATATGTTGATGCAGATATTTGTAGCTCTGAATTGGGTAATTTAAATATCTTAGGTTCACCCCAGAATATTAAATTGTCTCCAATCGGCTCTCCAACAATAGTAACGCTGTTTTGTAAATGAGATTTTAATGATGCTGCTAACATTATTGCAGCCGAACCTGTTTGATTTCCTGTTATAAGGAATAAATTCCCATGATTTTCTGATAATTCTTGTAATATTTGTTTCTCTATGGTTCTAGTTAGGTTATAGTTCCCTCCATTATTCATTCTTATGTCAAGTATGATATTTTTAAAACTGTTTGAATCTAATTGCTCCTGCAAATTATCTGAAAAATTGCTTAGTGATATTCCTTTATTTGTTGAGGAATTTATTTGTATATAAATTAACTCATCGTTTATTTTTTTATAAATAGCTGAATTATTCAGTGAGGATAGATACAACGGTAGATTATCAAAAGACTTCTCATATTTAACAAAGATTGAGTCCGGTTTATCACTCCCATATAAGTTTATTAATGTTGAGTTTATAGGTTCAATCCTAAATGTATCTGTTTCTTGTTGTCCCAAAGAATCAATCATTTCAATAATCAATTGATTAGGACTGTATTGGGTGTTTATTCCATTCCAAAAATCAGGACGAATTATCAAATTAGGTATCGTATTTTGTTTGTCATATATATTTCCTGGAATGTAGTCGCTGAATACAGTTACAATTTTGTCAATAGATAAATTATTCACTCTTGAAATTCTTTTTCCTAAATGATGTCTTTTTGAATAAGAGGTTTTGGTGATGAATAATCCTTCTTTAAACCATGACGCTATTATTCCAATTCTGGGTAAAAAGCGATAATTGACTTGTGAATGAGCATTGTTAGATAAAGCAACAGCATGAATTATCCTAACATGTATCTGATTGTCTGTTAGAGAATTTAAATTATTGGAAATACTATCTATTTCTGAAATGAATCGTTTTTTTGAATTCTCAGTAAAGCTTCTGTCTACTTTTAAATAATCATTTCTCAAATAGTTCAAATCTTGATGCCATGCCGCAATCCGGGTTTCAGGTTTTTCAAATCTTTTGGATAATATAAAATAGTCTTCAATTGAATTCCATTTTACTACTAATCCAATTATCAAACTGAAGAATAGTAATGGAATCAATATTTTAAGAAGCTTTCTCATTCTCGGAGTGTTTTTTTACAATTTTGGCTAACTTCTGGTATATCCCAGCTTCGTATTTTTCGCTGCCCTATCCACAATTCTCTGTGATATTTCCTGATGTTGCCTGACCAGTCTGCCCTCTTCGATATGCGGAATTTTACCGTTCCGCACCACGACTTTTCCGTTGACAACCACATAATCAAAAGGCTTCATGGATACAGAAAATACCAGCGCCGCAAGCGGGTCATGCTGTGCCCCGGAATATTCCACGCTGTCCATCGACATCAGATTCAGATCGGCTTGTTTCCCTACACTGATTTGCCCGATATCCGAGCGGTTAAGCACTTCACTGCCTCCGCGCGTTCCCATGAAGAACACATCTTCGGCCGTAAGCCATTTATCTTTTTCACGAAGTCTTGACAGCAGCATCGCATTGCGCAACTCCATCAGCATATTAGAGGAATCATTGGAAGCAGAACCATCCACGCCCAGGCTGACCCTCGCGCCGGAGCGCAACAATTCCTTAATCCGGGCGATGCCGGAGCCCAGCCGCATATTGGAGGTAGGGCAGTGGGTTACACCCATCTTGTGTTTTCCGGCCAAAGCCACCTCTTCATCATTCAGATGAATGGAATGCGCAAACCAGGCATTGTCTCTTATCCATCCCAGTGACTGCAGGTAAGCAAACGGGCGCATGCCGAAAGTATCGATGCAGAATTGCTGCTCATCCAGTGTTTCGGCCAGGTGAGTATGAATCTGGAGGTTGTATTCTTTGCCCATTTCCACGGTTTGTTTCATCAGCTCAGGGGTAACCGAAAACGGTGAACAGGGGCCCAGTGCGATACGCGTCATGGCTCCGGGCGAATCGTCGTGGTATTTTTTGATAAGCCGGAGCGTGTCCTCTTCAATGGTTTTTTCCGACTGGATGACATCATCGGGTGGCAGGCCGCCGGCAGATTTTCCCAGCGACATCGATCCACGGGTGGGCTGAAAACGCATCCCAAGCTCCTGTGCCGCCCTGAACTCGGCATCGATCAGTTGGCCGGAAGCAGAGGCAGGAAACAGGTAATGATGATCGGAAGTGGTGGTGCATCCTGATTTCAGAAGCTCGACCATCGCCAATTTGGCGGCCGTATATACGGCTTCCTCTGATATTTCCCGCCAGATTTCGTAGTGCGTAATCAGCCACTGAAAAAGACCTTCATTCTGAACATTAAAAATATTCCGCGTCAGGGTTTGATAAAAATGGTGGTGGGTATTGACAAATCCCGGAGTAACCACCATCCAGCTGGCATCGATTTCTTCATCGGCATGACCTGTGAAAGGCTCAGGACCTGCCGATTGGATTTTGCCATTTTCAATAAAAATGTGCCCTCCGCGGAAGGCATTGACCATATCTTTGCTGCCATAATCCCCGTCCATCCGGGCGCAAAGCAAAGGGTTGTTTATGAGTATCGATTTTTTTTGCATAGATGTTTATGTTAAAATGAGTTTGATCACAATAATACAGATTAAAAATTCCAAATCACAAAAAACAAATTCCAAATAAACCACAAAATTCAATCATACAAACTAAGAGCCAGGCATTTAATGTTTGAAAATTTTAGAATTTAAAAAATTACAATTTGTTTGATTTTTGAAATTTGCTATTTGGATTTTCATTTCCCCAGGTCATTAAACTCCTTAATCAACTCGTCAATCTTCGGTACCAGGCTGTGAATTTCTCCCCAGTAATCCCGGTAGTTGTACCATTGGTCGTTGAGTTCTTCCAGTTGCCGGCCCTGCTGTTCTATCCAGGTGTAGTACTTCAGGTTATGAATGCGCTTTCGTTCGTAGTGGCTCAGCTCCAGTGTGTGGTTAATACCCAGGTTCATCAAATGATCATAATCTCTGGCCGCATCCTCGCGTTTATATTTGCCACGCTTTTCATGCATTTCCTTCATGCGCGAATCGTACAGCTCCATCGAATCCGTGAAAACGGTCAAGACCACATCCTCTTTCGTGAGCTCATAATATTTGGCATATTTTATTGCTGAGAGCAGGTTGCCAACAGAAGATATCCCAAGTAAATCCAGCTGGTCGATAAGCTCTTTGCTGATTCCTTGTTCTTTAAGATACTTTCTTCCTTTGTTTTCGTTAAACAAACGGGTGGTTCGCATTGTAGCTTCATCATCTACCGCTATCACCATATCCGTATTCCTCACGTTGTGAATCCAGGGCACATGCTTATCGCCGATGCCTTCAATGCGGTGTCCGCCGAAGCCATTCTGCAAAAGGGTGGGGCATTGCAGCGCTTCAGCCACAGCTATTTTTGAGGCGGGGAATAGCTCCTTGAGAAAATCACCACAGCCCATCGTTCCGGAAGAACCTGAAGTCAATACAACTCCGGAATACCGGTCGCGTTCTCCCATTTCTTTCTCCAGCACTTCCTTCATAGCGTTTCCGGTGACATCGTAGTGCCAGAGGTGGTTGCCGAATTCATCAAACTGGTTAAAGACCATCACATCGTCGCGGGTTTTTCTTAATTCCCAGCACTTATCAAAAATTTCTTTCACATTGCTTTCACATCCGGGTGTGGCGATTACCTCGCCGGCTACTTTTGCCAGCCAGTCGAAGCGCTCTTTCGACATCCCTTCGGGCAGGATAGCTATCGACTCACAGGCCAGCAGGGCCGCATCGTAGGCTCCGCCACGGCAGTAGTTTCCGGTGGAAGGCCATACGGCTTTGTGCTTTTTGGGATTGAATTGCCCGGTAATCAGTCGCGGAGCAAGGCATCCAAAAGTGGCACCGACTTTATGGGCTCCGGTCGGGAACCATTTCCCGACAAGGGCGATAATCCGTGCATCCACGCCGGTGAGCTCCGGTGGTAATTCGATGTAGTTCGCTCCCGAATAACTGCCACCTTTTAAGGTGGGCTCGTTTTTCCACGTGATGCGGAATAGGTTACGGGGATGAATATCCCACAAACCAATATTCTTTAATTCATCTTTGATGTGGCCGGGGATAAGTTCAGGGTTTTTCATCTGCTCAAAGGTGGGTATGATGATATCGCGTTCCCTGCATATCTCTGCGTTTTTCTTTTGCTGTTGTTCTTCTACTTTCAGGTCAATCATAGATTTTTTATTTTAATAATGTACTGTATTGTTTTTTTTAGTTTCAATTATCCAAAGAATAGCCCAGAAGCCTTCTTTTTTTTGTGACATTTTTATTAGATTCTGATTTTTATATCGTTTAATTTTATTACTTAGTGAACCTTAGAGTCTTGGTGTCTTTATGGCATTTCTTGGTTCGCCACCAGGGCACTAAGGCACGAAGTTTCACGAAGGCATTACCATCAGACAACCATCCTTTTAATACCATTTTTTATGAGTGGCATATTAAGATTCTCTTTGTAATTGTTAGAGTCTTGGTGTCTTTGTAGCATTTTTCTTTAATTATTAGTTGAATTACCTGTTTTTAAACATTATTTTTTCTTGTCCTTTAAATGCTTCGCTTCTTTTCCGTATCGAACAGCCTGGATTTCCGCGGCAATGGAAAGGGCGATCTCCCATGGGTTGTCGGTTCCGCCGATATCGAGTCCTGCGGGAGAATAGACATTGGATAAATCGGGATTTTTATCCACCTCCTTTTTCAAACTTTCCACCAATTCTTCACGAGTATTTTTTGAAGCGACAATGCCAACGTATGGCGTTTTAATATTTAATTGGAATATCTTATTTAAAATCGTACTGTCGTGTTTGTGCTGATAGGTGGCCAGCAAAAAATAAGGCTCCCGGCTAAATGCGGTATCATCCATATAGCCACTGAAATAGGAATGCACCTTTTCCCCTTCCTGAGTGAGCGCATCGATCATTTCCTGTCGGTCATCGATAATCGTCACCTTCAAATCCAGCTTTTCGAGCAGCTCAAAAAGCGCTTTACCGATGTGTCCGGCACCAAAGATATAAACGTGCTTTTGTTGCACTAAAGCTTCAAAAAACAACGTGGCCTTTCCACCGCATGCCATCCCGGTTTTGGTTCCTTCACCTTCTTCCGTCGATAAGTTATAATGCTCGAGGGTGTTTTCGCCTGAATGCATTACTTCTTTGGCTTTCTTTTGGGACAGGTATTCCAGGTTTCCGCCGCCAACTGTTCCCGCCGAAGAGCCATCATCATATACCAGCATCTTATTTCCTGCCAAAACAGGGCCTTCTCCTTCCTTGCTAACAACCGTAACCAGCACGCCTTCCTTATCGCTGCGCCGCAAATCCCACACTTTTTTATAAATATCTTCCATAAAATCTATTGCCTTATGTAATGCTCATTTTTAATTGCTTGTTCCTGGTTTTTTTCTTCTGCCAGCCACGTTACAAACTCCTTTCCTTTCAGATATCTCACCGGCACCGCTTCCATTACTTGCCGTTTCAGCAATTCGTAATCAGTGACCAACGTACCGCAGACCGCATCAATGCCATACCCGAATAAAGCCGGTGACAGAGGTGTGGAAGGACCCATTACAATTTTGTAAGCATCCTCGCGAACGTATTGCATGATGTCTTCGAAGGTGTGGTTTATCAGTGCGGTACCGGTAATGACGGCGATATCCGCTTCGGGCATATGGGTTTTAATCTCCTTTTCTGTCAGATCGCCTTTTTGAGGGGCTTTTTCAAAAATAAACAGTCGCTCAGGTCCCTCAAGTCTTTCCAGAAAGGGGAAATGACCAATAACACCGACGGTTTTGCCTTGTCCTTTTTCAAGGATAAGGTGCTGTGCTTTGAGTTTTTTATAAGGCCGTTCATACAGCGACATTCCGGCGTTAATAGCGGCCATGCCTATGGAGGCCTTCAGGGTGTTATATGAAAATATAAACCCGGCCAGCTCCCGTAAATTCAGGCTTCTGAAATTTCCCGATTCTTCGATAGGTTTATGCGGACGGCTTCCCTTCAGTGTGCTGGCAATTCCCTGAGCGTTGCCTGCCTTTACCAAAGTGGAGAAAGCTCCCACCAGTACTTCATCGACGGGAAGATTCGGTATATCTTTTATGAGTTTATTTAGTATTTGCATTTTTTTCCTGTTCAGTTCAAGACCGTCTTTAATTATGCTAACCGACTTGATAGCCACAAAGGCACAAAGGCACTAAGTTTCACTAAGTCAATTAATTAAATCAGGTTAATTGAATGCACTTATTTTCACCTTTGTGTTCCTTCGTGTCTTGCTGTCTTTGTGGCATTTTTAAGTTTTTAATGACTCATTTTTTTTAACACTCGCTCTTCAATAAAATCCTTAATCAAATCCAGGCTGACGGTTTTTCGGTATTCCTTAGTGGACCGTGCATCGTCAATGGGCTGGATAAGTTTTTCGTATCTCGCCCTGATTTCAGGGATTTTGTTTTTTATTTCTTCTTTAGACAATCCTTTCAAAAGTCCTTCCAGCGCTTTATCCCTGACCACTTTGGGTGCCACAGCTCCTATAGCTATCCGGATATCACTTAGTTTTCCATTGCTGAACGCAGCTAATCCGGCAAAAGAAATCTTCGACAGCGCCATCGCCTTACGTGTGCCTACTTTTCTGTAGTATTCCACATCAAAATGTTCTTTCGGGATACGGACTTCGATCAACAGCTCATCGGATTGCAAACAGGATTGGCCGGGGCCTGTGATGAACTCCTCTACCGGAATCTCCCTTTTTTTGTCAGCGCTTTGCAAAACAAGCGTTGCATTGGTGGCGTATAAAAACGGCAGGGTATCGGCAGCCGGCGAGGCATTGCAGATATTTCCTCCGATTGTAGCTATGTTTCTTGTAGTAACCGCTGCCATTTGCCTGGCGGTTTCCCGGACGATGTATGGTAAGTGGTTGTTATTCACCAACTCATTCAACGAAACCCCGGCACCGATTACAATTTTATCTCCGTCTGTTCTCAGCGTTTTAAGATCTTCAATCTCGTTAAGTAAAAGCAATGGCTCTTCAAAGCCCGGAGCCACACCCCCTTCTCGTCTGTGCTGTACCATCAGGTCGCTACCCCCGGCGATTGGAATTACCTTCGCGGATTTCCGGATTTCAAGAGCTTCTTCCAGTGTTTTTGGGATATATCCTTCGCTCATCTTTCCTCCCGCTTTTGAACGGCCAGCCTGATTCCTTCCAGTATCATGTGATACCCTGTACACCGGCAGAGATTGCCGGATATGGCATTTCGGATGTCCACTTTCGTGGGATTGGTGTTCTGCCGGATCAAAGCTTCTGTAGAGATTACCATTCCGGGCGTACAGAAGCCACATTGCACTGCTCCGGCTTTTTTAAAGGCTTCCTGGATGGCCGTAAAACTTTCGCTGTTGCGGATGCCTTCAATCGTTTCTATAGCGTGACCATGCACTCTTCCCAATGGCAGGATACAGGAAGCCACCGTTTTCCCGTCGAGCAATACCGAGCAGGCTCCGCATTCTCCTTCGCCGCAGCCCTCCTTGAGGCTTTTCAGGCCAAACTCATCCCGCAGCACATCGATGAGCCGATGCTCCGGAGGCCTGTCAACGGTTACTTTGCTATGATTTAATGTAAACTCAATCTTCATTTTTTCTTGCTTTTAGATATTCCGGAGTCATAGGTATTTTTCTAACTTCCATACCTAATGCTTGCTCCACAGCTTCTGCCAATGCGGGAGCTACCCCACTCAGCGGGAGTTCTCCGGCGCATTTTGCCCCATATGGACCAAATTCATACGGGTTTTCTACAAAATCGCACTCGATTTCAGGCACATCCACGGAAGTGGGGATTGTATAATCCGTAAGATTCAGCTGGTTGAATTTTCCTTTTCGGCTGGTTAGTTTTTCCAGGTAGGCAAAGCCCAGCCCCTGCACCATGCCGCCCTGCATTTGTCCGCGGATAATGTCTTCATCCAGTGCAACCCCAATGTCGTATACCCCCCAGAGTTTCTTTACTTCCACTTCGCAGGTTACAGGATCGGCTTCCACTTCCGCCACATTGGCGCCCCAGGAATAGACAGGGTAGGCATCGCCCTGAAACGTGTCATTATCCCATGTCACATACCCGGGGTGTTTATAGACCTCTTTTACTTCGGCTTCTTCCTGCTCCCACTTATCCAATAATTTGTTACAGGCTTTTTTAACCAATCCGCCGATGATCATGGCCGTTCGTGATGCTACGGTCGGTCCGGAATCCGGTACAGCATCGGTATCCTGCTTTACAAAATCCACATCTTTTTCGGGAATGGAAAGGCTGTGAGCTACGATTTTGATGAGTGTGGTGGAAGCTCCCTGTCCCATTTCCACGTTGGAGGTAAGGATGCTTACTTTGTTTCCCCGCTTTTTCAGAATGACCTCTCCGCTGATGTCTACCTCACCCTTTCCGGTGAATCCACAACCATGCAGGAATAGAGAAATCCCGATACCACGGTTTTTCCCGGAATTTGTCTTTGTTTGCTTATAGTTCGACATTCCGGTAATTTTATCCACGATCTCCCGGATTTTTATATCTGCCCACATTTTACCTCCTGTTGAAGTCGTATCCCCTTTTTTCAGGAAATACTGTCTTTTGAAAGCCAGGCTGCTTACACCTGCTTCAGCCGCCAGACGGTTCATAAATTGTTCTATTCCAAAAAGTACCTGCGGAGCGCCAAAACCTCTGAAAGCACCGGAGGGAGCTTTGTTGGTCTTAACCACCCGTCCTGTCACGCGAATATTCGGGAAGCCATAAACCCCTGTAGATGTAAACATAGCCCGCTGCAGCACCACAGGAGAGATAGTGGCATAAGCGCCGCCATCAAATGTGATATCTATATCAATGCCTGTAATTTCATTTTTATTGTTGAGAGACGCTTTATATCTCAATAGAGAAGGATGCCGCTTGGTGGTGGCTTCAATGTCTTCTTTTCTGTCGAGGATCAGCCGGACCGGCTTTCCGGTTTTCAGAGAGGCAACTGCCGCCTGCGCGGCTAACAGCGAAGGATACTCTTCCTTGCCACCAAAAGCGCCGCCGGTCACGGTTTGGATAACCTGGATTTGTTCCGGGGCAAAGCCTGTGGCTTCCACCACCGCATTTTTTACAAAAAAAGGACACTGAATAGAGCCGTATATGGTGATTCGGCCGCTGTGACAGGTTGCTATTACGCCATTGGTCTCCAGGTAAAGGTGTTCGGGCTGCCCAGTTCTATATTCGTCGGTTATGGTTTTTGAAGCATTATCAAAAACGGCATCAGGATTTCCTTTTGCATATTGATAATTGACATGGACTTCGTTTTCGGACAACGCCTCTTCCATATCAGTTACAGCAGGCAGTTCCTTATAATCAAGTTGTACTTTCTCCGCCAGCTCGACGGTTTTTTCTTTCGAGGGACCCGTGATGAGAAGTATGGGCTGGCCGATGTAATGTACTTCTGCTTCTGCAAACAGGGGGTGATCGGATACAACCGTCTGCATACGGTTATTTCCCGGGATATCTTTTTTATCGATGACCGTATAACCCTCCGGCAATTCGGGCAGATGTATAGCTTTTATCTTAGCATGGGCCTTCTCACTGCGAATGGTGCGGGCATGCATAAAGTCGTCCATTACCATATCGGCAATATATTCCGCCTGTCCGGAGATTTTTTTATCCGCATCTAACCTTGGTATGGAACTGCTAATCGTTTTACCCATTTTTATTCCTTTCCAAAAAATGTTCTTTTAATCTTTTCATAGTCCTCATCTGTATCGATATCCAGCAAAATTCCTTCATCTTCCACATCCACTACTTCTGCGCCCCGATTGTGGATAAAATCCCTGAGGATACCCTCTTTTGGCATATCCAGAATCCCCTGGCGACAATCATTCCGGAATAAAACCGGATGTCCTTTTTTTCCTTTAAATGAAGGATTTACAATATCGCCGTCCGTTGCAAGGATCCTTGTCAGCGTTTGTGGCTGCACCATGGGCTGATCTCCCGGAATAATGAAAAAAGTATCGGATTGCAGCTCTTTTATACCTTGTTGTACCGAGCTGAACATCCCTTTAGCAAAATCAGGGTTCAGGGTAATTAATACGCCGCGCCGATGTTCCAGGAGCTTCTGGCATTCCTGCGAATTGTATCCCGTTACTACAATCACTTTACTGCAAATCTCCAATAGGGTATCCACCGTATGTTCGATTAATGTTTTATCCCCCAGGGGGAGTGTCATTTTATAATGGCTGCTCCTCGAAGAGCGGCCTGCTGCAAGTACTATGGCTTCAATCATCGATGTCCTCCAGTCGTTCAATAGATTTTGTGGGTATTTCTACTCCTTTGCCTGCCGAATCTATATCCTTCAGCCCATTTCCTGTAGCCATAATCACAATGGCTACATTTTTCGGGATTTGGTTTTTCATTTTTAAAAGTCCTGCCAGCGAAGCTGCCGAAGAGGGTTCGACAAACAATCCCGCGGTGGAAGATAATAGTCGCTGGGCTTCAAGGATATCCTTATCAGATACCCTGACACAATCGCCACCGGCTGCTTTCAGCTCTCGCAAAGCGTAGTACCCGTTCGCCGGCACATCCACGCTAATGGAATCGGCAATGGTACGGGCGGCAACAGGTTCTTCAAAGTGGCCTTTTTCAAAAGCCCTTGTCAGCGCATCGCTGTGTTCGGCCTGCACGGCAATAATTTTTGGCAGCTTCCCTATCCACTCCAGCTTTTGCAAATCCTTGTACCCTTTCAACACACCGCTAAGCACTACGGCATCGCCGGCAGGCACGAAAATATAATCCGGGGTGCTTTTCAATTGGTGACACAGCTCAAAGGCAACCGTCTTCTTTCCCTCTATGGTCAGCGGGTTAAAACCGGTATTTCTGTTGATTGAATCCCCTTCGGGCTTGTACTGCATCGACAACTGAAATGCACGGTCATAACTGCCTTTCACCAGGATAACCCGGGCCCCGTATTGCAGTGACTGAATAAGTTTGGCTTTGGGAACATTTTCCGGGACGAATATGGTTACATTTAATCCTGCTGCTGCACCAATCCCGGCCATCGAGGAGGCAGCGTTGCCGGTAGAAGCCACCGTAATGTTTTGAATTCCCCACTTTTTTGCGAAAGCAGCCACCAGCCATGAAGCCCGGTCTTTATAGGAGCCTGTTGGGTTGACCGTATCATCCTTAATCAAGAGGTTCGGTAAACCAAGATTTTCTCTCAGGAGGTGTGGCTTTCGGAGCGGGGTATTTCCCACCGGCACTTCCGGAAACCAGGATTTTTCGACAGGTAGAACGTCATAAATGGAACTGCTTTCCGAGAAAGTGCCTTGCATCTCCACTTCCAGGATTCCGCGTAAAGGCCGGTTTTGCTCCTGCTTCTCCCGGCAAACGGGACACAACATCACCTCCGGTTCTATCGGATATTCCTTTTGACATTCGCTGCATCTGTACACAAATTCCATTTTCTTTTTTTCTTCTAATTATATCTGAGGCCCGTCTAAAAAGCCGCAATTTTTTTATTAAATGTCATAATGTATTGATTACCCAAATTTTATGAAAAACATGATTTTTTAATTAAATTACTGATTTCCAATTAAATAACTTACAAACCTATAAACATACGAACTTTTTAAACTGAACTCATATCTCAATCTATCCCATCAATTCCTTCAGCAGCCCTCTTGCCGTGTGCAAACGGTTTTCGGCTTCATCGTAGATGATTGAATTCGGCGAATCCAACACCTCGTCCGTGACCTCTTTTCCCCGGTCGGCAGGTAGGGCATGCATAATTTTTGCATCCTTTTTGGCTAGGGAATAAAGTTTTTGATCCAGAATCCAATCGGGATGCTTTTCCAGATTTTGCTTCATGATTGCCTTGTTCTCATCGGTATCTTCCCACTTGTCAAAATACCCGAAGCCGCCCCAGTTTTTCGGGATGACGATATCGGCATCTTTAACAGCTTCCTCTTTATCATGCGTAAAAGTGAGCGTTGTCCCGTTTTCGGCGGCGTTCTTTTTGGCCTGCTTTACGATATCATCCTGCAAAGGGAATTCTTTCGGCATCCCCACCGTTACATCCATTCCGAAGCGCGGAAAGAAGAGCACCTGCGACTGCGGTACGGATAGCGGTTTGGCGTGGGATGTGGCATAAGCCCACAAAATAGTAACTTTCAGCTTTTGTGGTTTGGGAAAATGTTCTTTTATCGTAAGGTAATCAGCAATCACCTGCAGGGGATGATAAATATCATCCTGCATCGAAATCATAGGCACATCGGAATACCTGGCGATGTCTCGGATGTATTCGTTCCCCAGTTCATGGAAGCAGTTGCGGATAGCGATGCCTTCGCCCATCCTTGCCAGCACATTCCCCGTGTCTTTTGGCGTTTCCCCGTGCGATATCTGCATCTTATCTTTAGTGAGGTCGTGGGCATGCCCCCCGAGTTGCGTCATCGCCGCCTCCATGGAGTTACGGGTACGGGTAGACTGCTCGAAGAATATCATAAACAGGGTTTTATGCTTCAGGTATTCGAAGATTTCCCCGTCTTTAAAACGCTTTTTCAGATCGACGGTGGAATCCAGCAAATACTCAATCTCTTTCTTTGTCCAATCCTGAAAAGTGATCAGATCTTTTCCTATTAAATCCATATTTGTTTTCCTTATTTAAGTCTAAAATTAATGATATTTCTACTACTTTGCGTTTTCAAGGGTGAAAGGCAGCAGTGCATAAAACGCTGCTGCCTTATCCAGATGCTCCACCGGTGTTTTTTCATTCGGCGCATGAGCCATCACCTCATTGCCCGGGCCAAAGCCAAGGCAGGGAATTTCATAGCGTCCGCAAACGGCTACCGCATTGGTGGAAAATGTCCACTTATCCACTACCGGTTCTTTTTCAAAAAGGGCTTTAAAATTCGTCACCCCGGATTGAATCAGGGGATGATCCTCTTCGATTTTCCAGGTGGGGAAATATTTCTCCTGCTTAAACACCGTTCCTTTGTAGCTGGGTTTGTCGTATAGCGGCACTTCCACGGTGGCGTCATCGCCCAGCAAATCAGTGATCTCTTTTACTGCCGATTTTTTGGTTTCTCCCCATGTCAGACGCCTGTCAATATGGATATTTGCTTTATCCGGTATCGCGCAAAGCGAAGGGGCATCACTGGAAAAGACGGTAGGAGCCAGGGTGCCTTTTCCAAGCAGTTCATCGGTTTTCAGCTTCTCATTCAACTCTTCCAACTGAACGGCAAAGCGTGCGGCGTTGTAAATGGTGTTTTTTCCCCGCTCCGGCGCTGAGGCATGAGCCGAAAGCCCTTTGAAATACACTTCCATCTCCATGCGCCCGCGGTGGCCGCGATAGATATTCAGATTAGTGGGTTCAGTGATGACACAGTAGTCGGGTTTAATACCTTCTTTTTCGATAAGGTAGAGCCACGCCATCCCGTCGGCATCCTCTTCCATGATTGTGAAGGTGAAGTAAATCGTCCAGTCACCGTTGTAATTCATCTCCTGCAGAATGCGGGCAGCGGTAATCATGGAAGCCGCACCTCCTTCCTGGTCAACGGTTCCGCGGCCATGAACGTACCCGTCCTTAATCGTTCCCGAAAAAGGTTCAAGCTCCCATTGGGATACATCACCGGTGTCCACCGTGTCGATGTGGGCATCTATGGCAAGAACCTTTTTGCCGGAGCCGATTTTGGCGATGACATTGCCCAGCCCATCCGTCCAGTGATTTTGGATGCCTGCTTTGTCCAGCAGCTCGCTGACCTTTTCCATCACTTCTTTTTCTTCCCCGCTCATGGAGGGAATCTTCACCATCTCCGACAAACACTCACTTGTAAACGATGAGTATTGTTGCGTCTTTTTCAGTATTTCCTGTTTCATATTCATATTCTCCGGTTGAGTTTTGTTGTTTTTAAGTGCTAACGCTCAGCTCTTTGGCTGCTTCATAAATGATACTCATTTTTATGGCATCATCAAAGCGCATTTCTTTATTATGGGTAAGGGTCACTTTTTCAGGATAAAAGTCTTTGATTCGGAATCGGGCCGTAGCATTTTTCGAATCATAATGAAAGCTGTTTCCCTTCTTTTGCAGCGATTGCAGTTGACCGTCTTTTTTCATAATAAGTTTCCCATCATAAAAATGAAACCCTTCTTCCGCTTCCTTAAAGCTTTTTTCGGTAAGATGCAGTTGCGGTTTATCCCGGAAAGGCGCTCCTGATGAAGGGCAGAACGTTTCGCAGTTGCCACATTCGTTGCAGAAATCTTTGATATTAAGCACCTGGTAACGTTGCTCTATGCGATAAATACCGGATGTACCAACATTTACGCGGCCATTTTCTTTTCGGGCATAAGGAGTTTCAACCGCAAACGGATCAATTTCATAGGAATGATTGGCCCGGTTGGGGCACACATCCACACAGAGATTACACAGTTCGTCACAATACATGCAGCGGCTGGCTTCCTGCTGCACCTCATCCGCGGAAAGCGGTTGAATAACAAGGCTGAAATCATTCCGCTCTTCCGGCGAACGCTTTTTCATTTGCTTTCCGCGCTCTACGCGGGCTTTATTGAATTGCAATTCAGGGAGCGTCACATCCTTTTCCACATGGCTTCTCCGGGTATCTGCCGGTTTTACGCCCTTTCTTTTCATGATATCCCATGCCGCAAATTTTCCGTCGGCTATGGCCTTTATCAGCGTGGAAGCGCCTCTTTTCGCATCCCCGCCAATCAAAACATTCTCCGACTCGTCGGTGGAGGCTCCCTGTTTATTGATAAATTCTCTGAATTCCGGCTCTACCTCCTGTCCGAAAGCCGGAATAACTGTATCGCAGTTCAGCGTAAATTCTTTATCGCCATCGGGAACCGGTTTGGGGCGCCCGCTTTGATCTTTTCCTTCTATCTTCATCTTCCGGAACTTCAAGGATTTTATCCGGCCGTTATCTGTAATTACTTTGGCAGGATTGGCCAGGTCTATCCATTCTATTCCTTCTTCGAGGGCTTCCTTCAGCTCCCCGGGTTCGGCAGGCATCTCCGACTGCGTGCGTCGATAAACCAATTTAACGCTTCCTTCTTTGCCTGCCAAACGTTTTGCGGTGCGTGCCACATCCAGCGCCACATTTCCCCCGCCAAGCACTACAATATTTTTCCCGATACTGGTTTTTCGGTTGGATTTGATATCCGAAAGCAATTCAAGCGGGGCGACCAGTCCGGATGTTACATTTTCCACCCCTGTCGTACTGAGATTCTTACTTATTTGAGCGCCAACAGCGATATAGATAAAATCAAACCCCGATTTTAATTCCCTGAATTTTTCCCTGTTGACTTTCGTGTTGTAGTGAATGGTAACGCCCAATTGGCGGATGCGCTCAATATCCTTTTCCAGCGAAGTTTCAGAAAGCCGGAATGAAGGGATAGTTCCGGATACCATTCCGCCGGCCTCTGCCCTGGACTCAAAAACTTCCACACTGAATCCGGCAAGGGCCAGGTAGTATGCACAACTGAGTCCGGAAGGCCCGGCGCCGATAATGGCCACCTTTCCCTGGTTGTCATTGGTATTGCCCGTAATTTTTTCGGCATTGCTGTTTTCGGCAATAAACCGCTTAATTTCCCGAATCAGTAGTGGGTCATCGTAAAGCACCCTGGTGCAGCGTGTCTGGCATTCGTGATCACATATCATTCCCGAAACTGAAGGGAAGGGATTATCATGCATAATTACTTCAAAAGCTTTGTCATATTCGCCGCGAGCTGCGTAATAGAGATACCCGGGAACGTTTTGACCCGAAGGACAAGTGCTCTCGCAAGGTGCCTGAATGCAATCGAAATGATTTAATGGACGTTCCAGGTAAATGCTGGGCGATTGCGCATTGTAATCGGGATTTTCAAGGACCTGATCCGCGTAGCGGTTAAGATTTTTTCGATAAGCTTCATAAACACTCTCTTCCCCGGCTTGTCGCTTGCTGTATTCTTCAAGATTTTTTGCACCGGTCGAAACACACTCCTTTTGCAGGATATCGATATACTGGCTAAGTTTTCCATAGCCACCGGGCCTGAGTAAATCGGTACTCACCGTTACAGGGTTTAATCCACAGGAAATAGTGTCAGCGATGTTAAAGGCATCCACCCCGCCGGAAAAAGAAACCGGCACTTCCTGTAAGGCTTCTTCGTTTTTGAGACGGCGGGCCACATTGATGCTGATTGGGTGCAGCGCTTTCCCGCTCATAAACATAGCATCCCCATCAAACACATCCTTGTGATTGAGCGATTCCAGGGTGTTGGTGAGTTTCAGTCCGAAATGAAGGTTCTCATTTTTTGCGGTCTGCATTAATGACTCGATTACCTCCACCGCCTTTTCATAGCCAATATCATGTTCAAAAGCCTCGTCAGGTACAGGCGTTGTATATCCGTAATCGTGAAGGATTTGGCGAATCTTCTCAGGTCCTAAAAGCGTAGGATTAAATTTGATAAACGTATGCAAGCCCCTTTCCTTCAATAAAAATTCTCCTATCTGACGAATTTCACCGGGAGGACATCCGTGCATGGTGGAGAGGGTTACGTTGTCGGAAATACAATCCGGAATATTCAGTTCTTTGGCTCTTGGATAAATATCAGCAACCGCTTCAATCTTTTCGTTTTTTTCCTTGCTGCAATCGCTCATCTTATCCAGGAACCACTGGACATTCTCTTTCTTAATGCCTTCAAGGTCGTAACCTATGCTCATGTTGAAGATTGTACCAACATCTTCTGTCCATCCGAACTTGTCTTTGAGAATATGAATCAGAATCCAGGCATTTAGATATTCATCATAAGACTGGTGGATTTTCAGTTCCTGGGAAAACTCGCAGTTATATCCTTCAAAAGGCATGTCAATGCAGGGGCGGGGAATATCGAGTTCATCGTCGGTCTGGACAGTTTTCAGCTCGATGTAGCGGGCGCCGCATAACCATGCACTTACAATATTCTGGGCCATCTGCGAATGAGGTCCGGCAGAAATGCCCACCGGATTCTCCAATGGCTGGTCGAACATCCGGGTTCTTAGCGGATTATTTTTTTCGGGCTGGTAAAAAAGCGCTTCAGGCAGGTCAAAAACCCGTTTCTCTTTTACTCCCTGCATTGTCAGTTCAAACAGATGCCTCCACGAAATCAATGAAAATTCACTATTCATAAAACCTCCCCTGCAACTTCCTTGCTGCTTTTTGAATTTCTTTCTTTACTGCTTCTTCGTCAATGGTTTGGATTTTGCCGTCTTTGTATACGATGTTTCCTTCGGATATGGTCATGTAGGTTTTTTGTGCGCCGAAACCAAGAATAAGGTGGAAGAAAAGATTATCAAGGTTTATTGGTGTTTCGGGGATGTAATCCAATACGGCCAAATCAGCCGGATGCCCTTTTTTCAGGCCTCCACACTCAGGGAATACCGAATTAATTGCTTCCTCTGAGCGGCGGAAGAGTTTATCCGCCGGATTTTCCACTGCGCCGTTTCTGCGCAGGAAATGCGATCTGTAGCTGCCGATAATATTTCCGGACATCCCGTCGGTACCGATGATGTAATCCTTTATTTTGTCGGTATTCATCATCCCCACATTGTTATTGGCATTGGATTCGGGGTTGGAAACCACGACCGGTTGTTTTTCGTTAATAATCCGGTAATCCTCATCCGAAAGATGCACACAGTGAATCAACAGGGAACTGATGTTGAGCAAGCCGAATTGGTCAAGGCGATGTACCGGCCCCTGAAAGCCCTGATCCACGCAAAAGTCATAATCTTCTCTTCCTTCCCCGCAATGGATATGTATCGGCATGCGTTCGGGTTTGGCATCCCTGATTGCTTTGAGGGAATCATTGCTTAAGGTAAGATTGGCATGCAGTCCCATCATCCCTGTGGTTAATATTGAATCCACGCTTTCCTGGTAAAAAATCAGGTTTTCTTCCAATTGCTTTTGGAATACATCTTCCCCTTCGCGGTCAGAAACCTCAAAAGAAAGCGAACCTTTGATGCCTGCTTCTTCGAAAGCTTTTTTGATCAAATCAAGGCTTCCTCGCACATAATTGCTGGAGGCATGATGATCGAAAATGGTCGTCACACCATATTTTATAGAATCAAGCACACCGGACAACGCCGAATAATAAATCGTTTCCTCGTCGAGCACACGGTCTAGCGGCCACCAAAGATTTTTGAGAATGTTGGAGAGCTTGTCGGTGGGGCCAAGCGGAACAATGCCTACTGCAAATCTCGAATATAGGTGGTGATGCGGATTCAGCAGTCCGGGAATGATTAAGCGCCCGCCGGCATCGATGACTTCATCGCCGGTGTCCTTCATATCCTCTGCTTTCCCAATGGAAGCAATTTTTCCGTCTTCCACCCGGATGAAGCCATTGTCAAAAAAGAGCGAATGGCCGTCGGTGATGACTCCGTTTCTTATCGTATAACTTTTTGGCATATTTTATTCATTCTCAGTTTAAAATTTGAAATGGTTAATCTAGTCTTCGAAAGTTTCATATTAGTGCCTTATTTCTAATATTCTTGCATTATTTGGCAAAAATTCCAAAAAACAAATTCCAAAAAACAAATAATAAACAATAACAAAATTTCAAATACGAAACACACTATTTTGATTTTTCAATGATTGAAGAAAATATTTTTTTCAACTGAATGGCTTCGTCATGTAATTCCAATCCTTCCTTCTCAAATTCAAGTGAGTTTGTTTCATATATCAATCGTAAAAAAAAATGCGCTCTCTTTTGCCTCCTTTCTGCAAATTTTCACTCGCATAAGAAAATCTTTTTTACTCAAAGCTTCATTTGCCTCAATATAATTTGCACCAACCGAACCAGAAGCTCTAACAACTTGTTGGCTATCCTCAATTTTTGCTATATTCTTTGGAAGTTTTCGTGTATATAATCTTACTCGCTTTGCAAACTGATAAGTTCGTTCTTCTAAATCATACTCCTGTTTTGATTTTGTCATTTGTTGATTGAAATTTATTTGTCATTTGTATTTTGAGATTTGTTATTTATTTGGTTGTGGCTTATCCACGTTAGGGTACTGTTACCTAATTCCCTGGTGAGACTTCGTGCCTTCGTGTCCTGGTGGCATTTATTTAATCTTGCCACGAAGACTCCAGGAAGCACATAGATTTTATTAACCATAATAACTTATAAATCAATTGTCTACAAAAACAGCTTATAAATATGAAACTTGTGTTATTCATTACAAAGTGTATTAAATTATCCCTTTCGTTTAATTAGCTTGCCGAATCCGGGCTTTGCTGTAATACCCCTTTCGGCGTCATAAATAACCTGTCCTCTCAGAATGGTGTTTCGGATACGTCCTTCCCATTCCATGCCTTCAAAGGGGGTTATTTTTCCTTTAGAGAAAAGATCTTTCCCCCTCACCGTCCACTTTTTTTCCGGATCAATAATCACGAGATCGGCATCTTTTCCTATAGCAATAGAGCCTTTTATGTCATAGAGCCCGTACCGGCGCGCTGCATTCTCTGAGACCACCTCCAGGAAGCGGCTCAGGGGCAGGCGCTGGGCGGCATAGCCTTCGTAATACAGGTAAGGCCACAGGGTTGGATTTCCGGGTATTCCCGAATAATCGGTCCATACTGATCCGGAGTTCTTCTGATGCTCAGGTGCAGGAGCATGGTCTGAAGCCATAAAGTTGATAACCCCTTCACGCAGCATACTCCACAGTTCGCTTTTGTTTCTTTCGGATTTCACCACCGGGGCAGTTTTCAGTGCGCTGCCATATTTTGTGAAATCATCCTTAGAGAAAGCCAGATAATGCGGGCATGTTTCGCAGGTAATATTGTCATCGTCTTTTATTAATTGTGCTGCCCGGGCTGTTGCAAGGTGCACGATATGTAACTCAGCATCGGTTTCCCGGGCAATAGTAGCAGCCGACTGAATAGCGATAATCTCAGCCATTTCAGGCCTGGAGCGGTAGTAATTCTGCCATGTGGCACCTGCGGCTTTTTCTGTAGCCGTTGCCTCTTCAACAAACCCGGCATCTTCGGCATGTAAGAGGACAGGGATGTTAATTTCCTGTGCTTTTTGCAAGACCTGCCGGAAGCGGTATGGTGTTAAGCTTTTGAAACTGTCCATCCCGGAAAGGAAATAGGTTTTAAAACCTAAAACCGTGCGCGACAACTCTTCCATTTGTTCTGCAAACCCTTCCTCGTAAGACTGATACGAAACACCCCCGAAAAAGCCGTAATCCACAATGGCTTTTTCTTTGATGTTTCGGTGTTTTTCTTCCAGATTTTTCTGATTGGTGACCGGAGGAACGGAGGTGCAGGGCATATCAATCACGGTGGTGATGCCACCGGATGCTGCTGCTGAACTACCGTGCAGGAAGTCCTCCCTTTCGGTAAACCCCGGATCGTCGAAATGAACATGCGGATCGATGCCTCCGGGAAAAACCAGGCAGCCTTTAGCTTCGATGACATTATCTCCCGAAAGGTTGCTGCCCAGGGCGGTTATTACCCCATTTTGCATCTCAATGTCCAGGTTCCTTAAATGGTTTTCTCCTGAAAGTGCTACTTTACCGTTTTTTATAAGCAACTTATCACTCATTATTCATCTCCTTATATATTTTTTCAGGTGTGAAAGGCGTTTCGCGCACTCTTACTCCTACCGCATCAAAGATGGCGTTGGCAATGGCCGGGGCAGGGCAGTTAATGCCAATTTCAGCTACTGACTTAGCACCAAAAGGACCGGTCTTTTCTTCTGAGTCAACGATTAGTGTTTCCATTTCAGGCATATCGTTGCTGCGCCAGATTTTGTAATCCCAGAAAGAAGCGTTGGTGAGTATTCCCTTTGGGGAGAAGTGGAAATTTTCAAACAAAGCATAGGTTATTCCATTAACGGCGGCCCCTTCTACTTGCCCTTCTGCTAGTTTAGGGTTGATGGCCTGCCCGCAGTCTACGGCAGAGACAAATTTTATAATCTTAACTTTTCCCGTTTTTTTATCGACTTCCACTTCGGCAAACTGTGCTATGAATGGCGGTGGCGACTGGTCGCCGGTAAAAGAGGCTGCGGCCTGGATTTGTGAAAGCTGTTTACCGTAGAGGGTGTCTGCAGCGATTTCCTCGAAAGTGCATTCTTTGCCGTTATCCGGATTTATCACTTTTCCATTTTCCAGTCTTAGTTTGCCAGTGCCGGATTTCATGATATTGGCAGCTGCTCCGGTAATCTGCTCTTTCATCTTCTGAGCACATTTTTGTACGGCAGCTCCCGAAACGTAGGTGGTGGAGGAGGCATAAGCTCCCACGTCAAAGGGTGTTCTATCCGTGTCGGAGGAGAGGACGATGATTTTTTCCGTATCTACCTGCAATACTTCTGCAGCAATCTGAGCTAAAATCGTATCCGAACCCGTGCCGATATCGGTTGCTCCGATGTCGAGATTAAAACTGCCGTCCTCATTCATTTTCATGTAGGCAGCGCCCAGGTCGATCATCGGAATGCCTGAGCCTTGCATGGCTACGGCTACGCCCAGACCGCGTACAAAACCCGGCTTGCTTTCTGTTTTTTTACCTCGCTTTTGGTGCCAGCCAATCATTTCGGCGCCCCGGTCGATGCACTCATCAAGCTTACAGGAGTTGATAATTTGTTCTACGCCTTCCTTGCCTTCGCCCAGGGCTTTAAAAACGGCAGAAGTCTCTCCTTCGCGGATATGCCATTTTTTAATGTATTTCAGAATATCCTGGCCGGTTTGCCGGGCAATGATATCGAATTGCTGGTTCAGTGCAAAATAAGCCTGCGTAGCCCCGTAGCCACGGTAAGCTCCGCCAACAGGCAGATTTGTATAGGCTGATTGAGCCCTGAAGGAGATGTTTTTGATTTTATTAAACAGTGGCAGGCATTTCGATCCTGAATTGGAGGAAACGGTCAGGGCATGGCTGCCATAGGCGCCTGTGTTCATAAGATTATCCATGCTCAAAGCGGTTATTTCGCCGTCTTTTTTAAATCCTGTTTTCAGCTTCACCTGCATCGGGTGGCGCTGACGGCCCGACTGAAATTCTTCCTGGCGTGTGTAAAGCAATTTTACAGGACGCTTGTTGCGTAGTGTAAACAATGCTACGTAAGGCTCTAGTAATACCTCCTGTTTTGCTCCAAATCCTCCGCCGATACGTGGTTTGATTACGCGGATATTTTTTAGCGGGTAATCTAAGACTCTTGCCACGATGCGTCTGACATGAAAGGGAACCTGCGTAGAGGTGACAATTACCAGGCGGCCGTTTTCGTCGAAATAAGAAGCTGCAATATGAGGTTCAATGGTAGCATGCGAGGCGTAAGCGCTCTGATAAGTTTCTTCCACTATAAAATCTGCCTGTTCAAACCCTATACTAACCTCTCCTACAGAAAATTCCACCTGGGCCGCTAAATTCTCTTTGGGTTTGTAGGGCACCGGAATAGGGAAATACTCTTCTTTGTTATGGATAGCTATAGCCCCTTTTTGCAGGGCTTTTTCCGGATCAAACACCGCCTCGAGAACCTCATAATCCACTTTTATTTTTGAAACGGCGTCGCGGGCAATTTCACTGGTTTCGGCGGCTACCATTGCCACAAAATCTCCGGCATATCGCACCACATCATCGAAAAGCAAGGTGTCATAGGGCGAAGGTTCGGGAGCGCCCTGTCCGGCAGTAGTATAATAAACCTTGTTAATGTCCTTGTGCGTGATAATATCGGCAACTCCTGCTATTTGTCTGGCCCCGGAAGTATCAATCGCCTTTATTGTGGCGTGAGCATGAGGGCTTCGCAGTATCCTGATGTGCAGGCATTCGTTAAGGTGGTAATCATCAGTAAATAATGAATTCCCTGCTGCCAGTGCCAGCGCGTCTGTTTTATCAACCGATTGACCTATATTGCGATATTTGTTCATTATTTTCGGTGTTTAGGTGTTTAAGTGCTTATGTGTTTAAGTTTTTTTTGTTTATAATTTGAATATCAAATGGTTGATTATCTATCTTTTTTCTTAACCTAAGCACCTACGCACTTAAAAACTTTACTGTATTTTCTATTGCTCTTTTTCATTTGTTTTAAGTGTCTTCAATTGTCTCAGGTGCAATCTGTTTCATTTTTTGAGATGCAAGTTTCACAGCATCTATGATTTTTACATAGCCTGTACACCGGCACAGAATCCCGTCAAGGGCCTGGTTAATCTCCTCATCGGTTGGCGCCGGGTTTGTTTTGAGCAGAGAATGTGTGGCCAAAACCAGCGCCGGGGTACAAAAACCGCATTGCACTGCACCGGATTCGACAAAGGCTTGTTGTATAAAATGTGGCTGATGAATATCGCCAATGCCTTTGACGGTAGTGATTTCATGACCTGCGACTGCGGCAGAAAAAACGCGGCATGAGTTTACGGGTTTTCCGTTCAACAGAACTATGCAAGCCCCGCACTCGCCTTCTTCACAGCCCCTCTTCACCTCGTTATAACCATGATTGCGAAGAGTGTTGAGCAGTGTTTCTGCGCCGTTAAAAACCAGTTGCTTTTTTTTGTTATTGATATAAAAAGTTTCTTCCATGCCTTAAGATTTCAAAAGTTCTGTTAAACCTCTTTCCAGATATGTTTCGGCAAGATGCCTGATGTAGCCTGACGACATGCCTTTGGCCGGCGCAAATTTTAACGCCAGCTTACTTGCGATACCTGCTGTTTGTATTTGATTAAGCGCTTTGCCTTTCAGTTGATTTTCTATTTCAGTGGCTCTCATAAACCTGTGTGTATGACCGGTGATGGCTATGCGGACATCTTCAACTGAATGGGCTGTTCGCTTTGCCAGAATGGTTAAGGTAAATACCGGGTGATCGTTTTTGGTGATGCCTTCCCTGTAATACCATGACTCCCAGTGCGATTTTGGCAATTCAATTTCTGTTATCAGGGTTTTGGATTGTAATGTTTTACTGGTTAGGTATTCCATGACGGGATAGGTGCCTGACGATGTTCCCTGCAGCTTAACCAAGGCCTCCAAAGCAACCAGTGGTCCGGTTAAATCGGACCAGTTGGGCGCTAATGCGAGGCTTCCGCCGATGGTTATGCGGTTTCGCAGCGGAGTTGTTGCTGCCTGGCCCAAAGATTTTATCAGGATATGCCCCGGAATTGTCGTTTTTAGCTGCTGAGCAATTGAATTGTAATCAGTAGCAGCGCCGATGCTTATGCTGCCCTGGTCAGTGGTGACATAGTGCAGCGAGAGCCGGTCCAGCGAAACAAAGCTACTCTCATTCATCAGTCTTTTTCCGGTGAGGTGCGTGCCTCCACCATGCGGAACAGCCCGATGGTTTTCTATCAACCCGAGTGCCTTTTTAATTTGTTCAGGGTAGTGCCAACAAATATTTCCCATTGACTTTTAAAATATTTAGCGTTTTGAAAGGTAAATGTAAGAAATGAATGCTTACTTTCCCAAACAAGGCAGCGGATAGAGCTTTATTTATATCGAGTTTAAGTAATCTGAAGATGCGCTGCAGAAAAACGTGTTGGTTAGGGAGTTTAATACCAATTTTATTTTAAACCTAAGTTGAGCGGTTTGAACAAAGTGAAAAAGCGCTTTACTTATCCGCCTAAGATACTGTGTGAAATTCCAACTATTGTTTAAAATTTTTTCGATTAA